>JAABUR0100001350.1_pt1 | contig 44542 bp, 35 predicted proteins | sample 5560091 | NCBI WGS metagenome assembly JAABUR01 (sample SAMN10711879, study PRJNA513375) | rock metagenome | isolation source: Antarctica rocks | place: Antarctica: Victoria Land, University Valley sud | reverse complement strand
ATCCATCCCTGGCACCACCGGCGCGCGCGCTTTGATCCGTGCTCGGATCCGACATCGACCCTTCCCCCCGCCTGAAACCACTGATGAGCGGGCGCTCCAGCCCCGCGCCCACCCACAACCTCCTCGGTCCTGCAAGACCGTACGGACAGGGTACTCCATCGTGCCCCCGGTGGGGAAGCCCCTTCCTGGCGAGGCATCTGCGGCGCTTGAAGTGGGGTGTGACGACGGGTCAACGAACCACGTTGATAGCAACGTGTTCGATCGTGACTCCTCTGTCACCACCTGCACGCTGACGGACGGCAGCACGGGGATAATCTTCCCCACCTCTGTTGCCACGGTGGCGATATTCTGATGAATGTCCGCAATTGATGCGATTGAGGTGCTGAATCGCCCCACGCGCCGTCTGATGACATGCTGACCCACTCGGTCCATGCATCGAGCGATTCGGCTTTCTAAAAGTGTATCTCTAGCTACAAAATCCAGATGAAGGGTCTGATCTGATCGACGGGACGTCGCCGCTCCTCAATGGAACTGGGCGCGGTATCCATCCGAGCGACGGGATCGGTGGACCGCGCTGGCGTGTTCCAGGTCAAGGACGTACGAGGACGGTTTCACCCGCGCGGCGGCTTCATAAGTCTGCTTTCGCGAGCGATCGCGTAGGATGTCCAAGGCGGGGTGACGCGGCGACCCGACGGTCGCCTTGAGGCGGCGCGCGGGCGACGGCGATGCGGGAACAACGATGGTGGAATCGATCAGCGCGACACCGGGCGACGCAAGAAGATGAGCGGGGCACTCTCCATGACCGAGGGGCACGACCGTCTCCTCACATCCCCGGCTCTCGGCGAGGTCGTCGGAGTCTGGGCCATGTACGGGGCGGTCGCCGCGGCGATCAGCGCCACCGAGCGGCGAGAGCACCGGCTCCTGACGGGGGACGATCCATCGAAACGCCGTGGATCACCGGTCCTGGCCTTTGCCGCCCACCCATGGTCGCTCGCCGCTCTCCCACAGGCGACCCTCGCCTGGGCACGACTCCCGCACGGGTCGCGCTCCGGTGTGGGCCTTCGGGCTTCCCTCGCCGGCGGGATCGGCGGCTCGGTCGTGGCGTGGCGGCGGCCGGCCGGAGGCCCGCCAGTTGCGGTTGACTCCGCCGGGGTGGCGATCGTTGTCGCCACGGCGGCGTTGACGGGCGAGACACTCTGGAGGACCGGTCCCGGGGGCTTCTCACCGCCGGCTCCAGCGGATCGTCGGCGCGTCGCGCTGGCGCTGCTCTTGATCTCGTCGTCGGTGCCATGGATCTTCGCCGACCTGGGACTCCATAGTGGGGACATTCCCGGGATCGGTCGACTCTTTCTATCCCGGGAAACGCCAATCAACCCCGGTGATGTGGCCGTGCACCTGGGGCATCATCACGGGATGGACGGGACGCTGCTGGCGTTGACGGCGCTTGCGCTTTCGCGCCCACTCCAGTCAGTGACTTCCGGCCGCACTCAGGCCATCTTATCGCTCTGGCTTTCCCTATTGCTTGTCTACGGGGGCTCCCGGACACTCGAGGACTTCTGGAACGAACAGATCGTGAAGCGTGGTCGTGCTCGCCGCAAGCCACCAATTATCGTTCGCCAGGGCCGACCGGAAGGCCGGTGGGCATGGCTGGCCATCGGCGCGGGCGCTGTCGTGATCGATCGCTGCTGGTTCCGCCCGGGTCCGAGCCAGCCCTGGTGGATTGCCGCACGACGGCTGGCCACTGCTGTCAGTTCGCGCCAGCAGCGTCACCAGGGCGCCCCGAGTTGACCATCTCAAGGCCGGTGATCCCGGTGAGCAGGCCAGGTGGAGCGGCTGCTTCGATCGCTGTCGTGGCGCTGATACCGGGCTAACGAACGGCCCCGGTCGATACACCCGAGGCCGTTCCGATCGTCATTGAGGTGAGACCTGCCGCAGGTCAGGCGGGGCTGACCGCCAGGGCCATCCCATCGAGCACGTTCCACATCGAGAGGAAGTAATCCCACCCATAGAAACGGGTCGTCCCCGAAGCTGGATCGGAGGCGTACACCCCATCCGCGTCGTAGCCGTAGGCCACGACGACATGCTCGCCGGCCGCGAGCTTGAACGCCGAGCCGTCGTCCGTGGAGTCATAGAAGCTCGTATCGCCCCAGTAGCCGAGCCAGACCAGCGTCGGCTCGCCATTATCGAGACGGGCGGTTAGGGCACCGCTATCGCCCTGTCCATAGAAGACATCGCCGGAGAAGCCGTAGGCGTTAAGACCGGGCACCAGCGCCTCGGCATAGACGCCGTAGTCATCGGTGTTGCCCCACCAGCCGGTGATGTCGCCCCGGAAACCCCAATGAGGGTTAGCGGACCAGCCGACGATCCCATCGAGATCCCATTCGGAGACATCGGCTCCAAAGGCACCCATGGCGATCACCAGCGAGGCGTACTCGCAGCTCAGATTGCGCTGCTGGGTGTAGGTCGGTACACCGACAAACGTTCCGCTCGCCGCGGAGGACGCAGTTTCCGAGTCATCGACCGCACCGAGGGTATCGCCGAGCGCGACGGCTCCTTCGAGCTGGAGGAGTGAGCTGTTGCCGTCGCATGACCCGTCGGTTGTTGGGTGAATCTCGGTGCCACCAGCGTATGTGCCGTCGAGCAGAACATCGAGCCAGGCGCTGGCGCCGTCGTAGGCGTCATCGGTCTGAAATTTGAGCCACGCGACCCCGTTGTCGTCGGTCAGAGAGCGGTCCATCGAGGCGATCTCGCCGTCGATTACCAGCGACAACCCAACATCGACGCCCGCGACCGACGTGCCATCCTGACGAACCTCGATTGACGTATTGACCGCGCAGCCCACACCGGGTGAGACGCTGCCAACCTCGACATAGGCCTCGACACCGGCCGTCTCTTGAGCGGACACCCCGGACCCACCGTGCCCCATTGACAGCGGCGCCACGACCATCGTCGTCGCGGCAAGGGCCGCCGCCCACACTCGAATGCCCCGCCTCATCGTGCCAACCCCCCGGTTCTTGTTCCCGATGTCCATGACCGCACGTCCGCCCGGCCGACCGCCCGCATGCGAGCAAGGAGGTGATGTGCCGTGTCAACGTCTCCCCTGCACGTTCATCGTAGCATAGCCCCGGAAGCGGCCATCGGGCGAGCGCTGCCGGCGGTTCGGCTCCAGCGACCTGCTAAACTGCCCGGCGCCACGGCCATCCACCCATCCTCTCGTGCTGCCCATCCGGTGCCGCGTCATGCGAGCATATTGTCCCAACACCCACCCCGGACCCGAGCCGGTCCGCGGTGAAGGGGGTGTGAACCACGATCATGTTACCCATCGTGAACGAGACGGATCGCACGATCATTCGTCTCCTACAACGAGATGCGCGCATGTCGTATGCGCAAGTCAGCCGCGCGACGCGCATCCCGGAATCGACGGTGCGCCGGCGCATGGAGCGCCTCCAACAGCAGGGAGTCATCGAGTTCGCGCTGGTGGCGGACCCGGCCCGCCTCGGCTTCGATCTCCGGGCCGTCGTCGGTCTGACCATCGACCAGCGACGACTGACCGAGATCGGTGCTGCACTCCGCGATCTGAGCGACGTGACCTTCGCGGCCTTTGTGACCGGGACCTTCGACATCGTCATCCATATCGTCGTCCAGTCGCAGGAGGCGCTCGTAGCGTTCCTGACCGAGCGGCTCTCCGTCATCCCGGGTGTTCGTTCGGCTGAGACCCTGATGATGCCGTACATTATCAAACCAGCGACCGCGTGGGTGCTGCCTGACGGAGCCTCCGCGACATCGTCTGCTTCAGCCCTCGTGGCCGAGGAGATCGACGAGCGACCGCCATCGGCACCTCGCCGCGGCCGGGCGCGGTCCAACCGGGCAATGTAGGCACGAGCCGAACCGACTGGCGCCGTGCGCCCGGGATTCCGAGTATCGTTCGGTGCACGGGCATGGATCGGACGCGCGGGAACGAGCTTTCTGGGGTCCGTCCACGATGGCGACGATCAATGACCCTTCCTCAGCACCGGACGCCTCCCCCGCGGTGGTGGCCACGCCGCGATCGAGGGTGGCGTCGACCGAACGTCGCCGTGGGGTTTCGCTGGCACCACCCCACGCGTACGGCGGGCTGGCGGCGACGATGCGTCGCCTGCTGATCCAGGCGGGACCGATCCTCGTCCTGCTGGCGGCCTACGCCGTCCCGCTCCTGATCGTTCCTCCGACCCACGCCACCCCACTGATCGACGACTGGAACTACCTCCTCTCGGTGCGTCACCTCGTCGACCGGGGCGAGCTCTGGGTGGCGCCCTGGACTGCGGCGACCCTGGTGCTTCAAATCGGATGGGGTGCGCTCTTTGCCCTGGTCCTCGGGGTCACGCCGGTCGCGCTACGCTGGTCCACCCTGGTGGCGAGCTTCGGGGGAACGGTCGCCTGCTTTGCGCTCTTCCGGGAGCTTGGCGCGTCGAAGCCACGCGCGTTCGCCGGGGCCCTGGCCGTCTGGTTCAACCCGCTCGTGCTCACGCTCTCCTATACCTTCATGACGGAGATTCCCTACGCGGCGCTCCTGAACCTCGGCATCTATGCGACGGTGCGCGCGGTGCGGCGCGAGGATCCCGGCTGGCTGGCCCAGGCATCAGCCTTCGCCGGACTCGCCTTTCTCGTCCGCCAGCAGGGTGTCATGCTACCGCTGGCGACGGTCGGGTGGCTGCTGCTGGTGCGGCCCAGCTGGTATCGGGTCGATCGCCTGCGGGTGCTTGGAGCCACGATTGGCCCCTGTCTCGTGGCGGTGGTCATCTACTTCGCCTGGACGATCGGCGCGGGCATCCCATCGACGCAGGGCGACTACCTGAACAGCGTGCAGCGCGCCGGAGTCGGCGGTGTCCTCAATCACCTGTGGCGCCTGGCGACCGTGGCCGTCTTCTTTCTCGGTCTGTTCATCTTCCCCGTGGTGCTCGGCGCGCTGCGCGGGCTGCCCACGGCCTGGGAACGCACCGGTCTCAGGTCGCGGGTCGGGGCGATAGCGCTCCTGATCGGGCTACTCGCCTGGACGCGGTGGTATGCCGACCGATCTAACGGTCGCACGTTTCCCTTCATCCCGTGGGGCAGCGTGCTCCATGAAGATGGGATCGGCGTGCTCGACGCCGAGGGTCTTCGACCCTTCTTCTTCCCCGGCTGGGTCTATGCGACGATCGCGATCGTTCTCGCCGTGACGGCCGCCGCCGGCTTCATTTTGGTCGCCGGTCGGGAGCGTGAGGCCGCCGACGAGCGGCGACGGTGGCATTTCTGGCCGTCGCTCGGCGGACTCCTGGCGGCACTGGCGGCAGGCCAGTTCGCCGGGGCGATCCTACCCTCACTCTTTATCTGGCAATGGATCACGTTCGACCGCTACTACCTGCCGATGATTCCTCTGGCGATCGGGCTCCTCCTCTGGTCGCTGCGCAACCGCCCGCTCGACCTTGCCCCGGTGGCGGTAGGGCTGACCCTCTTCGCCGTCGTCGGGCTCGCCGGGCTCCAGGATTGGTTTGCCTTCAAGCAGGCACAATGGGATGCGGCCACCTGGTTGGTGCAGGAGCAGGGCGTTCCCGCGCGTCAGGTCGACGGCGCCGTCCAGTGGGACGGCACCCTCTTCTATGAGGCCCACGTCGCCAATCCAACCGATTGGGCGCAACGCCGGGTCGGCGACCCGTGGTGGCTCTGGATCGTCGCGCCGATGATCGACCCGGTCTATATCGTCGCGGCGTCGCCCCGTCCCAAACCGGGGTACGAGCTGTACAACCGCCGACCGTACCACTCCTGGGTTCGTGACGACGACGACAGCTGGGTCTACATCTGGCATCGCCAGCCGGGATAGGAAAACCGGGCTCGATCTCAAGCTCGATTCGAGCGATGTCGGCCCTACGAGGCGAGCGCGCTGAGATCGAGATCCTCACCAAAAAAGTGACGGCGGGCGGCCTCATCGGCGATCAGGCCATCTGGTCCGAAAGCGTGGATGCCGGCAAAGCCGCCGCCGGTCGGATCGATCTCCCGTGCCCGGCGCACCTGGTCGCGCCGCGCATCCCCCGCTGCTCCCTGGTCGATCAGCAGCTGACCCGCCCATTGGGCGTGCGCCCGCAGCGTGGCAAAAACCTGTTGGCGATCGGCGGCGAAGTCAGCGATCGCCGCCGGCCACCCTGCCGGTATGGTCGAGCAGAGATGGTCGCGCAGGGAGCGGGCATCGCGGAAGGCGAGGGACAACCCGTGTCCCTGGCTCGGGTCGTTGGCTCCCGCGGCATCGCCGGTCAGGACAATGTCCTCGCCGATCAGCCGGTCGCTCCAGGAATCGGCTCCCGGGAAAAAGGCGACCGGGCCCGCTGGAACCGCACGGTCAAGCAGGCCCTCCGGAAACGCGGCGGCGCAGGCGGCGATGAAGCCCTCTCGCCCACCTGAGCGCACGGCCGCGGCCCGCTCCGGGCCACAAACGTAGTAGACGCGGGCCGTTCCACCGGTGCGCGGCATCACCATCACCATGCCGCCCGGGATGTAGCCCTGATGAGCGGAATCTGGATCGAGCTCCACCCCATTGAGGAGGCCGCCACCGATCTGATGGTGGACCGGATCGTGGTGGACCGTCGCGCCGATCCAGTGCCCGACCAGAGAGCGAGCGCCATCGGCACCGACCACCAGGCGCGCCCGAATCGAGTCGAACCGCGCGTGACCCGCGACGGAGAGCTCGAGGGCCGGTATCCGGCGGCATGCCACCACCCGCACCGGTCGGAGAACCGTCGCACCCACCTGCTCAGCACGTTGGATGAGCGTTTCCTGGAGCACCGGGTGCGAGACGCCCCACTCCACATGACCCGCTGGGACGTCCTCGCTCCAGAGGTAGGGCGGTTCAGCTTCCCGATCCCGGTAGCGCTGCCAGATCGGCAGCGGCCTGGCCCCGGCTTCCACCAGGGATGGCACGAGCCCAAGTGTCGCGGCCTCAGCGGCGCCCCAGGGGTGCAACGCCTCCCCCCGCACCCGATCCCGAAAGCGCGCCTCGCGCTCGACGAGGGCAACAGCAAGCCCTGCTTCACCCAGGGCGATCGCCAGGCTGCTGCCAGCGACACCGCCGCCCACGATCGCTACATCGACCGAGATCAGCTGATTTTTGACTGGAGGTAATCTCGATGTCATGTGATAGCGGGTTACTCACTTCAACGTGCCAGAGACAGTTTGCCATGGGCGCTCACCAGGGTTGGCACGCGGCGCCACCAGCGCCCGTCATTGAGATCGCGCCAGGCCGCGCTATGCATTCGGTGCCCTGGCATGACGGCAGTGGCTTACGTCCGCAAGGCGTCAGTTGCGAAGATCATCAATGACGCATGAGCGGTTGTCGATGAAGGCGGGCGTTCTTCATACCTCCCTGGTGATCGCATCGTGGTACGCGGGGGATCAGAGGAGGCAGGCATGAGACGCCCGCACCTTCACCGCAGCCTCGCAAGCGGCGACGGGGATTCCGCGCCGCCGAGTGGCGGGCTCAAGTGCAGCAAGTTCATCGTAGCCACGTCTGCTAACTCCATTGCCGACACGACCTGCGGAGATCGTTCGTGCGCCGTCGCGACCGTGTTCCGGCTTTGCGATCCCGGCCGGACGCTCTCGCCGACGCCCAGGAAACGTGCCAGTGCGGCGCGGCAAACCGTCCTGGTGCTGTCGAACATCCAGTCCCCGCGTCTCGGCCTGACACGTCCGCCCATTTAGGACGAGGTTGCGACCGGTCGGTCCAAAAGGCGGAAGGCTGGCAGGACGACGACCCCCGCGACAACGGCCACCGTGGCGGCCGCCAGCACGAGCGTGGTGGGACGAAGGCCGAAGGCGCTGATCGCGGCGCCCGACACCAGGACGCCCAGGGGCGGCGCCAGATCGCCAATCACACGCAGTGGGCCAAAAACCCGGCCGCGCAGCTCGGGCGGCGTGCGTTGGAAGCGGACGGTGACCAGAAGGGGATTGGTCGCCCCGTTTGCCGCCCCGCACGCGGCCAGCGCCACCAACGCGACGGCGAGCGATGACCCGACGGCCAGCGCCCAGTAGGGCACCGCCATGAGCACGAAGCGGGCGACCCACAGCCACCGCCACGACATCCGGCTGCCAATCGCCCCGAATATGGTAGCGCCCGCGAGCGCGCCGGCGGCGAAGCCGGAGAAGAGCAGCCCGAGTTCGGTGGCCGAGCCAAGGGTGTCGCGTGCGTACACCGGCAGGACTACCGCGAAGAGCGGAGCGTTGACCAACGCGGTTCCGAGCGCGACGCTGATCGTTAGCGGCAAGAGCAGGCCATCCCGTCTCAGGAAGCGCAGTCCGGTTGCTAGTTCGGCCAGGTAGCGGCTACGAGTCGCCGGTGGGAGGAGGTTTGGTGGGATCGAAACGGCGATGAGGCCGGCCGAAAGCGCAAAAGTGGCGGCATCGAACGCGAGAACATTGCTCGAACCGACGGCGGCGATCAGCAGACCGGAGAGCGGGGGTCCGGTCAGGAGCGTCGCGTGATACGCCATCTCGGATGCCGCATTGACGCGCTCCAGCCGCATCTTCGCCAGCCCTGCAAGTTCCGGCAGGATGCGAGCGCGAGCACTGTAGCCAGGACTCTGGAACAACGCGGCGACGAAGGCAAGGAGCGGGAGTTGCCAGAACGCGAGGCCAACGGTGTGGTAAAGCAGCGGCACCAGCCCGACAGCAAAGGCACTGGCCAGGTCGGACCCGACACTTATTTGTCTGTACCCGTGCCGATCAACCAACGGCCCGGCGAATGCCCCGGCAATGAGGAAGCCCGACGCCTCCGCGAACCCGACGAACCCCGCCCGGGCGGGGCTTCCGGTCGTCTCCAGCACGAACCACGGGAGGGCCAGCGCGGACAGCTGGCTGCCGAACAGCGAGATTGCGTTGGTGCCCAGAAGAACGATCGCCGGGAGCCGTCGGCGGTGGTACCCCTCCAGGTTCATGCCACGGTACTAGGAAGTCCCGATGATATAGGCAGTTGTCACCAGCAGGAATGTCAGCCCAGCGCCGACCATGCCCATCGTCGCCCGGGATTCATCCGTTGGGCGAGAGCGCGCATAGCCATGCTCGATACCCAGGGTAAAGATCGGCAGCAGCGCGAAGACGTAGTGACTGCCGGCGTTTCGATGTCCGTCCCCGAGGAGCCAGAAGCCAATGATGTACTGGATCAGGAGCAGTCCCGCGGCGATACCTGAGACGATGCGGACAGCCGGTAATGGGCGTCCCCTGGCCCACAGGGCGTAGAGCACAGTGAGCACGAGATACGCCAGCACCACGAGCGTGCCGACCGTGTTATGCAATCCGACCATGCGACTCCCTCTTCTCCCCGGCGGCGCGCCATCCGCGATGACATCCTCAGGCATTGGACCCGGTTTCTCGGCGACGCGCAAGGTCATGATCAGTGCGGCGGGGTAGTGGTGCACGGGATTGGGAGGGGCTCATCCTCCGTTTTTCAGCCCTCTCACGATGAGGGTGGAAGCGCCGAAGTTCGACGCCGCCGTGAAAGGGTGGGGCGGGCGGATGCGGCGGAGCAGATCACGAGCGCGAGGACAACGTCGACGACAGGTGTCTGCCCGTCCAGAGCAACGACCGGTGCGACGCCTCGGTTAGCGCCCCCTTGTCTGGGGTGAGCGACTCCGAATCGGATGGTGGATGGGATGCGGCCCTGGTCATGGCGAGTCCAGGCGCTGGTCCGGACCAACCGATCCTAGAGGAGTGGCTGCATGTACCACTAGGCTGCCGCAGGTTGCACGCGCTGCTCACGCCACCCGCGCCGGGTCATGCCCCGCGGTTTGTACACCGACAGCGTAGCGGCCACCAGCAGCAGGAGCAGGGCGACCGTGGCGTGGAGCACGGGGGATGCGTTTCGTACTTCGGCCAGCTCAGCGTTCGGATCGGCCGCGACATCTGCCATGAAGCGAAACGTCTCCATATACAGCAGGAGAACGATGGTAGCGACGACGGTGATCAGGAGCTTGAAGAGGACCCAGTAGTGCCGGACCAGGCCCCACGGGGTTCCCAGCGATTGGACAACCCCAGTGAGCAGCGAAGCGACGGCAAGCGGGACGAGGACGAGCCACGCGGCCGGCTCCATGACGATATAGGCGCCGCGCACCGTCTGCGCGTCCTTGCTGATCAGACCGATGACCGCGAGGGCGAGGAACGCAGCGACCGCACCCAGCCAGCCGACCGAGGACGTGATGTGCGCGGTCAGCGCCAGCTTGCGGAGGCGGGGTGTCATCGTCATGTGTGACGACCAGGGTTGTGGCCGCCGGCGATCAACATGATGACAACCGACAGGATCACGACGATCGCGATGATCCCGCCTACTTTCACCCAGCGTTGTGTGCCAGGGCTCGGCTCGCGGTCGAATCTCGCTCCACCGTCCCTACTGGTTTCGGGGTATCGGGGCAGATCAGCCATGGTGCAGTCCTCCTCTCCGTGGCATTTTATCAATACACATCGTTCGTTTCAAGTCATAGTGTCATCATCCATCCTCTCGTATACTTGGCACATGCCGAAACTCTGGACGGAGACGATCGCGGCGCACCGACGCGAGGTGCACGACGCGATCCTGGAAGCCACCTGGGCGCTGGTGGTCGAGCACGGGCTGACCTCAGTGAAGATGTCGCAGATCGCCGAGACGACCGGCATCGGGCGTGCAACGTTGTACAAGTACTTTCCAGGCGTCGAAGCGATCCTGGTCGCCTGGCACGAACGTCAGGTCGCCGGTCATCTCGAACACCTGACCGCGCTCCGGGACACGCCCGGCAGCCCTGGCGAACGGCTTGAGGCCGTGCTGGAGGCGTACGCGTTCATCGCTTACCAACGCGGTCATCACGGTGAGGATCTCGGAGCTCTCCTGCATCGAGGTGAGCACGTGGCACGAGCGCAGCAGCGGCTCATCGACCTGTTTCGCGATCTCTTGATCGAGGCCGCGGAGACCGGCAAGATCAGAGGCGATGTCTCCCCCGACGAGCTCGCAAGCTACTGCCTGCACGCCCTCACAGGCGCCGGTGGCCTGCCGTCCACGGCTGCCATCCACCGATTGGTCGCAATCACCCTGGCCGGGTTGCGTCCCCCGGGTTGATATGTGCGGCATGCTCCCAACGATGAACGTGGGCCGCACGTCCGCTTCCGCCAGTGTGCCGTCGTCCCGCCGACGCAATCGTGCCGTTCGTTCAGGGAAAACTCGGCGAGCGGCGCTCCCGTGGTGTTTCGGCGTCGCTCTGCCTGGCCGACAATGGGGCCACCCACCAGGGGTCTTGCTCGGTCGCACGGAGCCTCCGGATGGGAGGGTGTGGATTCGGTGACGTGCCCTTACCCGCTCACGTGGCGTCGGCCCAGCCGGGCGCCGCGGGCCGGAACGCGAGGTCCGGACCGATCGATGCTGGGTGACCCGGCTTCCGGCGGTATACTCGGCCGGTCTTACGGGATCAGATGAATGGCGTGGTGACCACGGCTGACCGGTCACGACGACGGGAGGGGAGAGCAGGCGATGGAGCAGGGGAAAGCGGCGCACGAAGTCGCGATCGAAGCGCTACTGGCTGAGGATCGTCTCTTCCCACCGCCGCCCGCCTTCGCCAGGGCGGCGAACGTTGCCTTCCCCGAGATCTACGATCGCGCCGCTGCCGATCTGGAAGGGTTCTGGGCCGAGCAGGCCGCCACGCTCTCCTGGTACACGCCGTGGGACCGGGTGCTCGATTGGGAGCCGCCCTTCGCCAAATGGTTCGAGGGTGGCCAGCTCAACGTCTCGGTCAATTGCCTCGACCGCCACGTGGAGGCGGGACGCGGCGACCGAGTCGCCTTCTACTGGGAAGGTGAGCCGGGCGACCGCCGGAGGATCACCTACGCCGATCTACTGACCGATGTCAGTCGCTGCGCCAACGCCCTCAAGGAGCTGGGCGTCGGTCGCGGCGACCGGGTCGCGATCTACATGCCGATGATCCCCGAGCTGGCGATCGCGATGCTCGCCTGCACGCGCATCGGGGCCCCACACACGGTCGTCTTCGGCGGCTTCTCCGCCGAGGCGCTGCGCGACCGAATCGTCGACGCCGAAGCGAAACTGGTGATCACGGCCGACGGCGGCTACCGCCGCGGCAAGGCGTCCGGTCTCAAAGAGCAGGTCGATGCCGCCGTGACTGAGACGCCAGGCGTTGCCAGGGTGCTCGTCGTGCGCCGAACTGGGCAGGCCGTCACGATGGTGGAGGGCCGCGACGTCTGGTGGCACGAGATCGTCGAGCGCCAGGAGGCGACCTGCGAGCCGGAGCGGATGGAGAGCGAGGAGATGCTCTACCTCCTCTACACCTCGGGCACGACCGCCAAGCCCAAAGGCATCCTCCACACCACCGCTGGCTATCTGGTCGGGGTTTCGACGACCCACCGCCTCGTCTTCGATATCAAAGATGACGATGTCTACTGGTGCGCCGCCGATCTGGGATGGGTGACGGGACACTCCTACATCCTCTACGGTCCGCTCGCCAATGGGACCACCGGCGTGATGTACGAGGGGACTCCCGACTTCCCCGATGCAGGGCGATGGTGGGAGATCGTCGAGCGCTACGGGGTGACGGTCCTGTACACCGCGCCGACCGCCGTCCGCGCGCACATGAAGTGGGGTCCGCAGCACGCCCAGGCGCACGACCTGTCGTCGCTGCGGTTGCTTGGATCGGTTGGGGAACCGATCAACCCGGAAGCGTGGATGTGGTACCACCGGCACATCGGCGGCGAGCGCTGCCCGATCGTCGATACATGGTGGCAGACTGAGACCGGCATGATCATGATCACCCCCCTTCCCGGTCTGACGGCCACCAAGCCCGGCTCGGCCACGCTGCCGTTTCCGGGTGTCGACGCCGAGGTCGTCGACGGCGAGGGCGAGCCCGTGCCACTCGGCGAAGGCGGCTACCTGGTTGTCAACAAGCCGTGGCCGGCGATGCTGCGCGGGATTTATGGTGACCCCGAGCGGTATGCTCAGACCTACTGGAGCCGGTTTCCCGGTCGGTATTTCCCCGGCGACGGCGCCCGTCGCGATGAGGACGGCTATTTCTGGCTGATGGGACGGGTCGACGACGTGATGAACGTCTCGGGCCACCGTCTCAGCACCACGGAGATCGAGAGCGCCCTTGTCTCCGACGATCGCGTCGCCGAGGCCGCGGTGGTGGGGAGGCCGGACGACCTGACCGGCGAGGCGATCTTCGCCTTCGTGATCGCCAAGTCGGGCATCGAGACCAACGCCGGACTCGGCGAAGAGCTGCGCGCCCACGTCGCGGCCAAGATCGGTCCGATCGCCCGCCCCAAGACCGTCATGTTTACGCCTGATCTGCCGAAGACCCGATCGGGCAAGATCATGCGGCGTCTGCTGCGCGACCTCGCCTCCGATCGGGCGCTCGGCGACACGACGACCCTGGCCGATGCGGGGGTCGTTGATTCGATCCGTGAGGCGACCCGCGCTAGCAAAGATGACGGCTAAGCGACATCGATCCCGCGACCGGTGAGCTGGAGCTGTCCACCTCCACCAGTGACCTGGCGCCCCCAGGAGAAGGAGACCGATGGCTCGCCCAGATGACGCCTTCGATGTCGTGATTCAGCACGCGCGAATCGTCGATGGTACGGGAAACCCATGGCGATACGGCGATCTTGCCCTGGCAGACGATCGGATCGCCGCGATCACGCCACCGGGCCGTCTCACGCCCGCGCCGGCGACCGAGGTGGTCGACGGGACGGGCATGGTCCTTGCTCCGGGGTTCATCGACATCCAGTCGCACTCGATCGTGCCCTTTCTCTCCGATGGTCGGTCCCTGTCGAAGGTGACGCAAGGAGTCACGACCGAGATCATGGGCGAATCGTGGACCCCCGCGCCGTTTGGCGGCCGGATCGCGTCGCCATTTCCCGAGGATCTTCGAGCTCGCATCGGCGACCGCTATGACGAGTGGAAGGAGCGGGCGCGTGGTTGGCGCGGTCTGGGCGACTGGCTCGCCGACATTGTTGAGCGCGGTGTCTCGGTCAACGTCGGGTCGTTCGCTGGCGGCGGCACGATCCGGGAGTGGGGCAAAGGGTTCGCGATGGGCGAGCCAACAATCGCCGAGCTCTCATCGATGCGAGACGCACTCGACGGGGCGATGCGAGACGGGGCCTTCGGGATCGCCACCGCCCTGATCTATCCGCCAGGGGCCTACGCCGGGACGGATGAGCTGGTGGCGTTGTGCGAGATCGTCGCCGCGCACCACGGCGTCCATATCACCCACGTTCGCTCCGAGGAAGCGCGGTTGCTCGAAGCCCTGGACGAGGCGATCGGCATCGCCCGTCGAACCGGCGTCGCGACCGAGATCTATCACTTGAAGGCGGCTGGACGAACCAACTGGCATCTGATGCCGGCGGCAATCGCCAGAATCGATGCCGCCCGCTCGGCCGGTCTCGATGTCACGGCAGACATGTATCCCTACATCGCCGCTGGGACCGGTCTGGCCTCGTGCCTCCCTCCGTGGGCCGAGGCAGACGATTTTCTTTATGACAACTTGAAGAATCCATCCACCCGAGCGGCGATTCGCGCGGAGATGCTTCAGCCAACGACCGAATGGGAGAATCTAGGCGCCAACGCGGGGCCGGAGAACGTGGTGCTGGCGGGGCTCTTATTACCGGAACACCAGGGCTATCTCGGGCAGTCACTGGCGGCGGTGGCCGCCGAGCGTGAGGAGCACTGGGTCGATACGGCACTCGACCTGCTCGCGGCCGAGCAGCAAAGCATCTTCACCTTCTATTTCGACATGAGCGAGGAGAATCTCCGGCTCCAGATGCGGCAGCCCTGGATCAGCTTTGCCACCGATGCGGGCGGCGTCGATCCCGCGTCGCTGGCTGGCACCGGTTTGCAGCACCCGCGCGGGTTTGGCACCTATCCCCGAGTCCTGGGCCGCTATGTTCGGGACGAGTCGGTCCTGGGATTGGAGGACGCGGTGCGGAAGATGAGCGGGGCGGTGGCATCCCGGCTCAGTCTCCACGACCGGGGCTTGCTCCGGCCCGGGATGGCGGCGGATGTGGTCCTCTTCGACCCCGCCACGATCATCGATCGAGCGACTTTTGACCAGCCCCACCAGCTGTCGTCTGGCATCCGCGATGTCTGGGTCAACGGTCGCCGCGTTCTTCAGGGCGGTGAGCACACCGGGGCCACCCCCGGGCGGCAGGTCGTTGGTCCCGGGTGGGTCGGATGATCGACCGATCCCGGCGAGGCCAGGGCCCGAGATCGAGCTGGTCTTGCCCAGGGCGCATCTGCACACAGAATGCCACCTCAGCAACCTCGTCATAGTCGCCAGGGCGATGCAGCTGACCGCCAGCTTCTCGTCACGGGTGGCGAGCCGCCCGCTGCGCCTGAGCGCTGCGATGACAGGATCGAGGATCGGTATCTGGACGCGTGACCAATCACCACGGACGCATAGGTGACGTTTCAGATCGCTCAGGAGGAAGACCGCCTCTCCATCGGTTCAGAGAACGTCGCTGATGGAGGACGCCGCGCCGGTGCGCTCCGGATCATCGACGCGCACCGGGAGCCGGCACATCGCCTTCCACTGAGAACGCGGGGCCATTCTCGGGTCGCCGTATCACCAACGCGACTCCAGTGACCACCACCACCATGCCGATTAGCGCGCCGGCGCTGAGCCGCTCGCCAAAGAGAACATAGGCTTCAATGGCGGTGGCCGGTGGGACCAGGTAGAGCAGTCCAGTCACGCGTGAGACGGCGTGCTGCCGGATCAGCGCCAACAGCAGCAGGACCGCGCCCAGGGAGAGGGCAAGCACCAGCCATGCGAGGGCCAGGATGAACGGGAGACTCCAGTCAATATGCAACCCTTCAGCCACCGCCAGCGGAGTGAGCGCCGCGCCCGCGGCCGCGTACTGGATCGCCGCCGCTGCCGTCAGGTCCCCCTCTCCACCGAAGCGCTTTTGATAGAGCGTTGCGACGGTCGTCGCGAGCAGGGCGACCGCGATGGCGCCAAGGGCGGCGGCGCCGATGGAGCCATCCGCGGCTGCCCGCGCCTGTTCCCCGACCACCAGCGTCACGCCGACGAAGCCCAGGAGCAGACCGAGCCACTGCCGGGGAGCGATCTGCTCCCGCAGCAGGCCCTGGGCCCCGACCGCGGTCAGGATGGGCTGCAGCCCGACGATCAGCGAAGCGAGACCGGCCGGGAGACCATGAGCGATGGCGAAGAAGACGCCGCCGAGATAGCCGGCGTGGAGGAGCAGACCGGCGACAACAATGTGACCGATCTCGCGCCGGCGGCGGGGCCACCTGGCCCGCCGGACGAGGGCGATGCCGGCGAGCAAGATCCAGGCAATGTGCAGCCGAAGGGTCAGGAAAGTGAAGGGACCTGCAGACGGGAGCCCGTACTTGGCGCCGATGAAGCCTGTGCTCCACAGAAGGACAAAGAGCCAGGGCGCTGCCGCGGTGAGCGGCGGTGTGGCTCGCTGGCGGATGGCGGACGATGGACCGCCAGAGACGACGCTCGATCCAATCGCGCGGCCATCGTTCGGAGCGGCAGCGGTGGCGCGCGAGGATGGCTCCCCCGGCATCGCGAGACCGTACGAGTCAGGCACGAGGGCTGGCTGTTGAACAGGCTGCTCACCGGCGGCGGGTTCGGTCGGCTTTCGCTCGTTGTTCACCGCTCCTGCCCCGCTTAGTAGAACGAGCTACCCTCCTTGCGGCCGGCGGCTCCCGCGTCACGCATTCGATGGCGACCCGGCCCCGCCCGTGCAAGGGTGAGCGGGATGATGACCGCGCCGTGCTCAGGGGCCAGGCATCTCCATTACCTCGCCAGGACAACCGGCGTTTCTTCTCACGGCGCTCGGCGCCCGGTCACTGGGCGTCCGTGCCGCCGCGCGCTCAAAGCGCTCTGTTCGCCTCCGCGCCTCCATCGAGCCTGATCGGTCCGGAGGGGCACGAGATGGACGTGACCCTAGCGTACCCGGCGAGTCATGCCGCGGAGCAAGGGCGAATATCGTCTCGGAGTCCCCGGGCACCCGTGTGGCCGGACCAGGGAACTCGTTTGGAGACGTAAAGATGGGCCGGTTGGGAAAACCCAACCGGCCCGTCCATGGAGGTCGCGCTCGTGGCAGTCTTGCCCGGAATCTGGATGCTCAGATCAGCCGGTCAGATTGCCGCTAGTAGCTCGAGCCGTAACGCGGCGTCGCCGCCCGTCGCTCCTGGAAGCACTCCCGGCAGTACACCGGCTTGTCGGTCCGTGGCTCAAACGGGACTTCCGTCTCCTTGCCACAACCCGAGCAGACAGCCGGGAACATCTGACGTGGGCCGGCGCTGTAGCCGCCACCACCGCCGGAGCTGTAGCCCCCGCCGCCGCCGCCACCGTAGGACGAGCCACCCCCGTAGGAGCTGCTGCCGCCGTACGATGATCCTCCGCCCGAGTCATACCCGGACGTCGCTCGCTGCGCTTTGCGCGAGGCGCGGCACGTTGGGCACCGCTGCGGCTCGCTGAACCCGCGCTCCTGGTAGAACGCCTGCTCACCCGCCGTGAATGTGAACTCTTGACCGCAGTCGCGGCACGTGAGCGTCCGATCGCTCATTCTAACGTTAACCCCTTTGCCGCGGCCCTGCCGCGGCCCTTATGACTACAAACCGTTCTTTCCGCTCGGACGCTCCCAGTAGAGCCACCCACGCCAAGATTGCCCGAGCACCCGGGCCTCGACGAGTCAGCACCTGGTCGTATCGTCGCTAAGTCCGCATTATACCACGCTGTCACAGAAGTCAAGTGCCCTCTCGATGCGCAACATTGGCGTGACCGGTCGTCAGAACGGACACCAGAATGAGCCTGGCGGATATGCTAGGATGCGCCGGCCGATCCGGGCGCCACGACGATCCGAGACGCCGGGAGCCGGCGGGGGATGCGACATGAACGTCCACGAATACCAGGCCGCAGAGCTGCTGGCGAGCTATGGCATTCCGTCGAATGCAGGCCAGATGGTGACGACCCCCCACGAGGCCGCACGGGTCGCTCGCGAGCTGGGTGGCACCGTCGCGGTCAAGGCCCAGGTGCATACCGGCGGCCGTGGCAAAGCGGGCGGAATCAAGATCGCCCGGACTCCCGACGAAGCCGCCGCCGCGGCTGAGGCGATCCTCGGAATGGACATTCGCGGTCACCTGGTCAGCAAGGTGTTGATCGCGCGCGGGGCGGACATTGCCCAGGAATTCTACCTCGGAGTCGTCCTCGACCGACCGCGGCGGCGTAACGTTGTCATGGCAAGCGCCGAGGGTGGGGTGGAGATCGAGGAGGTTGCCCGCGAGCGACCGGAGAAGATCGTCCGGGCGCTCGGCGATCCATTTCTTGGCCTCCATCCCTACCAGGCACGCCAGCTGGGCTTCGCGCTCGGTGTGCCGCCGGCGAAGGTGGCGGGGTTTGCCGCGATCGCGCAGGGGCTGTACCGCGCCTATCAAGAGAAAGACGCGACCCTGGCGGAGATTAACCCGCTGGTCCTGACTGGATCTGGCGACTGGCTGGCGCTCGATAGCAAGATGAGCTTTGACGATAACGCGCTCTTCCGTCATCTCGACCTGGAAACGATGCGCGACCTGGCCGAGGAGAACGCGATCGAGCTCGATGCCCGCCGGTCCGGTATCTCCTTCGTCAAGCTCGACGGCTCGATCGGCTGTATCGTCAACGGCGCTGGTCTCGCGATGGCGACGATGGACGCGGTCAAGCTCCAGGGGGGCGAACCAGCGAACTTTCTGGACGTCGGCGGCGGCGCCAGCGCCGAGCAGGTCGCCAAGGCGTTTCGACTGGTCACCGCCGATCCGGCTGTCCGCGCGATCCTGATCAATATCTTCGGCGGCATTACCCGGGGCGATGTTGTTGCGGCCGGCATTCGCGAAGCGTTGGGTGAGATCCAGGTGACCGCCCCAATCGTGGTGCGACTCGCCGGGACCAATGCCGAGGATGGACGACGCCTTCTCGCCGAGGCGGGGATGACCGCGGTCGACACGATGGACGAGGCGGCGGCCGCGGTGGTCGCGGCGGCAGGTGGCGGATCGTGATGAATAGGACCGGGATCGACAGCGGCCAGGAACGATTCCTGGTCACCCGCAAAAGGAGCGCCGGCGCGTGAGCATTCTCGTCAACAGGGAGACCCGTCTGCTGGTCCAGGGGATCACCGGGCGCGAAGGCTCGTTCCATACCGAGGAGATGGTCGAGTACGGGACCCCGGTGGTCGCGGGGGTCACGCCCGGCGGAAAGGGGAAGGCTGTCGCCGGTGTGCCCGTCTTCGATACCGTGGCCGATGGCGTCGCTCAGACGGGCGCCAACGTCTCGATCATCTACGTTCCGGCACGCTTCGCCCCTGACGCCGTCTTTGAAGCCGTCGATGCGGGGATCCCCCTGGTGATCTGCATCACTGAAGGAATCCCGATCGCCGATATGATCCCGGTCTATGCCCACGTCAAGCGAGCGGGAAGCCGTCTTCTGGGACCGAACTGCCCGGGGCTGATTACCCCGGGCGAGGCCAAAGTCGGCATCATGCCCGGCTTCATCCACGCACCGGGACCGATCGGTCTGGTGTCCCGGTCGGGCACGCTCACCTACGAGGTAGTCGACGCGCTGACGCGCGCGGGACTGGGCCAGACGACGGCCGTCGGGATCGGCGGTGATCCGATCATTGGCACCTCCTTCATCGATGCGATCGCCCTCTTCCAGGACGATCCGGCTACCGAGGCGATCGTGATGATCGGCGAGATCGGCGGCAGCGACGAGGAGGACGCGGCGCGGTTCATTCGGGAGCATGTCACCAAACCGGTCGTGGGCTTTATCGCCGGCCGGACAGCGCCGCCCGGCAAGCGGATGGGGCACGCCGGGGCGATCATCTCCGGTGGCACCGGCACCGCCGCCGAGAAGGTCGCCGCCCTCGAAGCGGCCGGGGTCCAGGTGGCAGAGCGTCCATCGCTGGTCCCGGAGCTGGTACGCGCCGCGATGAATGCGTAGCGCGGGTAACGGGTTCGACGAGATTGCGGTCGCGTGACACGACCGTGACGGCGACGACCTGTGGTTCTTGAGGCTCCGGCCCGATCGCCCCTTGCACCCCCGTCCGTGTGTGTTCTTCTCAGCACTTACTGTCGCCACCGCCCAATGTGCGGACCGTCACAAGGCGGTTCGAATGGCGATGAAGGTTCGTTCAGCGACTTACTGGTGACAGCGCAGGCCCCCGCGGGCGCACGCCGGGCGCCTCGAAAACCCCCCGGGGTGATGCCTGGTGGGACCGCGGAGGCATTCTGGCCAGGCAAGGCGACCCCGAACGGGCGTCCACCACTCGTCCCGGTCTTGCGGCGGCCGCGACGATCGCGTCACACCCAATCGACGCCCGGTCCGGTGGCGGCGCGGGGCGTTTTGGGGGTAGCGACGATTCGCCTGGCGTCAAGCCATGACCATGCGACTCGCACGCGAGGACGCACGTCATGGGTCCGTGTGGCACGTCGTAGAACCACGGCGACGCAGCCGTTGGAGCGCCGGGCGCGCGGCGCCAGCAGCCCTTTTGGTAGGGGCGCACGGCGTGCGCCTTCGGGACAGGTCGCGTCGTCACGGCATGGGGCGCAGGGGGCCCCCGCCCCTCCGAACGCTCCCGCGACGTTTCAGCTTTTCTTCAGGCACGTCTCAGGTGACGTTCAGCATGGGGCCGCAGACTGATGAGTGACGGGGGGCAGCACTCACACTCTTCCCGTCGGCGGCTCCACCGGTTGGGGTTGCCGGTTCACATGGCAGGAGTGTCAATCCATGTCCGAGCGAGCAGCGGCTCGATCCCAACGATTCGGGAGCTCGATCAAGCGGGCTCTTGTAGGCGCAAGCCTTTTCCTGACGCTGATGCTCATCGGTCTCGGCGGGGTTCTCCCGTCGTGGCAGTCTGGAGCGCATGGGGTTTCAGCCCAGGTGGCGACCGGTCAATCCGCCTCGACCACCTCATCGACGGTCGCTGATGTCGCGGAGAAGGCGAACCCGGCAGTGGTGACGATCTCATCGACCTCGGAGGCGAGTTCCACGGCGAGCATTAACGGCGCGGTCGTCCCCGGCGGTGAGGTCACCAGCACGGGGTCTGGTTTCATTTTTGACAACGACGGGCACGTCCTCACGAACAATCACGTCGTCGAGGGCGTGACGACGGTAAAGGTCGCGTTCTCTGACGGCAGCAGCGCCGACGCCAAGGTGGTCGGCCGGGATGCGTTCCAGGACGTCGCGGTGCTGAAGCTCGACCTCACGTCCGGTCAGAAGCTGCCGGGGGGACTCAAGACTGGCGATTCCTCCAGCGTTCGGGCCGGTGACGACGTGATCGCGATCGGCACGCCATTGGGCGAATACTCCAATACCGTGTCGACCGGTATCATCGGCGCGGTCAATCGCTCGCTCGACACCGGCAGTGGCTACCGGCTGCCGCACCTCTTGCAGCATGACGCGGCGCTCTATCCCGGCAATTCGGGTGGTCCGCTCCTCAACGCCCAGGGCGAGGTCATCGGCATGAACGTCGCCAAGGCGACCGATCCCACGATGCGTGGCGGCGGCACCACCAACATCGATTTCGCGATCGAGATTGATGTGGTGATGAAGGTCGCCAGGCAGCTGATCGACGATGGCCAGGTCCATCGACCGTATCTCGGGATCACTGGTGAAAGCACCGACAACGGCCTGACGGTGCAGGAAGTGACGACCGACGGTCCCGCTCGTGACGCCGGGATCACGGCGGGCGACGAGATCACCCAGATCGACGGCGCAGCGATCGACACGGATCACCCGCTTCTCAATCAACTCTTCGATCACCAGCCGGGCGACCCGGTCAAGCTCACGGTTACTCACAACGGTGATGACAAGGAGATCACCGTCAAGCTCGGCGAACGTCCAGCGGACGTGTAAGCGACACTCCTTCTTCCGATCACTTCTTTCTTTCCCTCCCCTTTTTCGAGCGATGGGCATCCCGGTGCTGGGATGCCCATCGCTCATAGGCTTGGCCGCGCGCGGTACGCTAGGATTGGGCGACGTGGCGGAGCGACAGGTGATGACAGCGCACAGTTCCTCTCCTCTCGTTGGACCGGCGGTGACCGTGTCGGCCGCGCGCGTGCTGGTCGTCGAGGACGAGCCGGGCATCGCGGGGTTCGTCCGGCGCGGTCTGATCTTTGAGGGGTTCGGGGTCGAGGTGGCGACCGACGGGCGAATGGCGCTTGGTATGATCCGCGACAACCCGCCGGACATCGTCGTACTGGATCTAATGCTGCCGGAGGTCGACGGCCGAGAGGTCTGCCGACGGGTCCGACGTGCCGAATCCACCGAGGGGCGCCCAGCGGTGCCGATCCTGATGTTGACTGCTCGCGACGCGGTGGTCGATCGGGTCGCCGGGCTGGAGGTCGGTGCGGACGACTACCTCGTCAAGCCATTCGCCTTTGACGAGCTCGTCGCGCGCGTTCGAGCGCTGCTCCGGCGCACGCGGCCAACGTCCGACGCGGCGCCTGCAGCACCGCTCACCTTCGATGATCTCGTGATCGACCTCGCGGCGCGGACGGTGATACGAGGGGATCGCTCGGTCCAGCTCACGACGCGAGAGTTCGATCTGTTGTGCCTGTTCCTACGGCATCCCAACCAGGTCCTGCCCCGAACGCGGATCATGGATCGGATCTGGGGTGACGACTTTTACGGCGATTCGAATGTGCTGGAAGTGGTCATCGCCAACCTGCGGCGCGCGCTGGAAGCGGGCGGCGAGGTGCGGGTAATCCAGACGCTGCGGGGCGTCGGCTACGTGCTGCGACGGACCGGCTGAGCGTGGCGACTCAACACCGGGCGAGCGGCCGGGGTTGGTCGATCCGGCTCCGCTTGACGGCCTGGTACACCGTGCTGCTGGCGGTGATGCTCCTCGCGCTCGGAGTCGGACTCTCCGAGCTTTTCGAGCGGCGACTCCGAAACGAGGTCGACGACCGGCTGCTGGAGACGGCGGTTGACGTGCATCGGGGATTCGTGCCGGAGGACGAATTCCTGCGGCGTCTTCGCATCCCCCCCCTTGATCCCTTCGCTTCCCCAGGGTTGTTAATCGAGGTCGTCGACCGTGACGGGGCGATCCGTGCCCGTTCGATCAACCTGGGTGATTCGACGTTGCCGTCGGCAAACCAACCCACACTCGATCCAGCGCCACGCTACTTCACCTCGACCGAATCGGGGGCAACCGTCCGGGTGGTCGATCTTCCGCTCGTGACCACCGGCAGACGGTATATCGGCAGTGTCGTCGTGGGCGAATCGATTATCTCCATCGACCACGCCCTGAGCGACCTGCGGCGGCTGCTCCTTACCGGCGCTCTGCCGGGGCTGGCGCTGGTGGCGATCGGCGGCTGGCTGCTGGCTGGCCGGGCGCTACGGCCCGTCGCGGCGATGACGGCGGCCGCGGCGCGGATCGCCACCGGTGAGAACGCGGCATCCTCGTTAACGACCCGGCTGGAGGTGCCACGAACCGGGGATGAGGTAGCGCGTCTGGCTTCGACCTTCAACGCGATGCTCGATCGCCTCGAATCGGCGTTCGCGACACAGCGACGCTTCGTCGCCGACGCATCGCACGAGCTGCGAACACCCCTGACCGCCATTCGTGGAAATATCGAGGTGCTGGGCCGCCAGCTGAGCGCCGGAGGGGAGCGCGGATCCGATATCGACGACGCGGTTTTGGATATCTCACGGGAGAGCGCCCGCATGGGTCGACTCCTCGACGATCTCCTCTTGCTGGCCCGCACCGATGCCGCCACCCAAGAGCCTCCCCTGCGGATGCGCCCCGTCGATCTCGATGACGTCGTCGAGGAGGCGGTCCGGATCTCGGCGCCCCTGGTGGAGGGCCAGGCGCTCCGCGCCATCTCGGGCGCGGTGCCAGAAATCGATGGAGATCCTGACCGGCTGCTTCAGCTGCTGCTGATCTTGATCGAGAACGCATTGCGGCACACCCCCGACATCGGCGAGGTCACCGTCAGCGCGGATGCCGCTGAGGCGGGCTGGGCGCGGCTGATGGTGCGGGATACGGGCGAGGGGATTCTGCCCGAGCACCTGCCGCATGTCTTCGATCGCTTTTACCGGGCTGATGGCGCGCGCGACCGGTCGTCAGGTGGCACCGGGTTGGGGCTGGCGATCGCGAAGGCGATCACCGAGCTGCATGGCGGACAGATCAGCGTCGTCAGCAGACCCAGCAACGGCGCGACCTTTATGGTGCGGATCCCCGCTGCCACACGGACCGGCGGGTTGGCGCTCAGCGAGGGGAGTGTCCCGCGATTCCCGGGATCGACCCCCTCGGGCTGACGCTCCGCGAGGCAGTGTGCTCCATACGTGGATCATGACTCGATGGCGGACGCTCGACAACTGCGGTCGGGACGCGGCGATTACCGTGCGGCGCGCCGGAGGGAGCGATAGCGGCGGATGAGCGCGTTCGTCGAACGGTCATGGTCGAGATCGGGCTCATCGGTCGCGGCCAGCTCGCCGCCGATCCGCACGGCCAGTGCCTTGCCAAGCTCAACACCCCACTGATCGAAGGAGTTGATGTTCCAGATCGTGCCCTGCACGAAGACTTTATGCTCGTAGAGCGCGATCAACGAGCCAAGGAGTCGGGGAGTCAGGCGGTCGGCCAGGATCGTATTGGTCGGGCGGTTCCCCTCAAAGGTTCGATGAGCGACTTGGACCTCGGGCACCCCCTCCGCCCGGACCTCGTCAGGCGTCTTCCCGAAGGCGAGGGCCTCGGTCTGGGCGAACAGATTGGCCATCAGCAGGTCATGGTGACCGTCGAGCGGGTTGAGCGTCTCGGTAAAGCCGATGAAGTCGGCCGGGATGATCTTCGTCCCCTGATGAATCAGTTGATAGAAGGCATGCTGACCGTTGGTGCCCGGCTGGCCCCAGACGACGGGGCCGGTCTGGTAATCGACGGGGTCGCCGCTCAGCGTGACGTGCTTGCCGTTACTCTCCATATCGAGCTGCTGCAGATAGGCCGGGAAGCGGGCGAGATAGTGATCGTACGGGAGAATCGCGATCGTCTCGGCGCCAAAGAAGTCGTCGTACCACAGCCCGATCAGCCCCATCAGCACCGGCAGGTTGCGGTCGAACGGCGCGGTTCGGAAATGCTCGTCCATCGCATGGAAGCCGTCGAGAAACTCCCGGAATCGCTCGGGACCAATCGCCACCATCAAGGAAAGTCCGATCGCAGAGTCGACCGAGTAGCGTCCGCCGACCCAATCCCAGAAACCGAACATATTGGCTAGATCGATGCCGAACTTCTCGACCTCGGCGGCGTTGGTCGAGACTGCGACGAAGTGCCGGGCAACGGCTCTCTCGTCACCGAGGCGTGCCAGGGCCCACGCCCGGGCGGAGCGCGCATTCGTCATCGTCTCAATCGTGGTGAATGTCTTCGAGGAGATGATAAAAAGCGTCTCGGCGGGGTCGAGGTCGCGCGTCGCCTCAGCGAGGTCGGTGCCATCGACGTTCGAGACAAACCGGAATGTCATCTCCCGGTCACTCTCGTGTCGCAGCGCCTCATAGGCCATCACCGGTCCGAGGTCGGAGCCGCCGATCCCGATGTTGACGACGTTGCGGATGCGCTGACCGGTGTGGCCGGTCCAGGCGCCGCCGCGAACGCGGCCGGCGAAATTGGACATCCGGTCCAGGGTCTCGTGGACCGCCGGGACGACATTTGTGCCATCGACGAGGATCGAGGCGTCTCGCGGCGCGCGGAGGGCGACATGGAGGACCGCCCGCCCTTCAGTGACATTGATCTTCTCGCCCGCAAACATCGCGTCGATCCGCTCTCGTAGACCGGATGAATCCGCCAGCGCCAGGAGCAACCCAACCGTCTCATCGGTGACCCGATTCTTGGAGTAATCCAGGTAGAGACCCGCCCCTTCAGCGACCAGCCGCTCCCCACGCGCCGGGTCCTCGGCGAAGAGGGTCCGCAGATGAGTCGATGCCAGCGCACGGGCATGGTCTGTCAGGGCCTTCCATTCAGGCCGTTGGGTCAGGGTGGTCGGGGAGGATGTCGAAGTGGCCATCGCAACGCTCCTTGTGTGGTGGAAGACAGAAGCTCTGCGCCCCCGGTACCGTGATCGTTCTCCCGGTTGCGGTTCGGAGATGACGCGATCGCAACGCGCTGCACCCCGCCCGGTCGATTCTACCCCCCGCGGTTGTGTCATCGGGTTGCCAGCGACGGGGTAGACTCCCCGCGGCGCTCGTCGATGCGAGCGTCGCCAGGACGCACTGATGCGTCGTTCCGCCTTGAGCACTCTCCTGGAGGATCGCATGGACCGCCCGGACACCGTGACGGCGCCGCCTGCCGCCCAACCGCTTGATGTCGAGGCACTTCGCGCTCTGGTGCGAGACGTGCCGGATTTCCCGCAGCCGGGCATCCTATTCCGGGACATCACCCCGTTGCTGGCCTCCCCGGCCGCGTTTCGCGCCGCGGTCGATGCCCTGGCGGCGCCCTACCACGGGATCACGACGGTCGTGGCGATCGAGAGCCGCGGCTTCATCATCGGAGCGCCGGTGGCGTATGCGCTGGGCGCGGGCCTGGTGCCGGTGCGGAAGATGGGACGCCTGCCGAGCGAGACGCTACGCGCCGACTATACGCTGGAGTACGGGACGAACAGCGTCGAGATCCACGCCGATGCGATCAAGCCTGGCGAGCGCGTCTTGATCGTCGACGATCTGCTGGCAACCGGCGGGACCGTGCGAGCCGCCGCCCAGCTGGTCGAGCAGATTGGAGCGGTGATCGCCGGGATCGCGGTACTGGCGGAGCTGTCGGACCTCAACGGCCGAGCGGCCGTCGATCGCTACGACGTGACCAGCCTGATCGTCTACTGACCCGGCCCCTTGTGCGAGGTGGCGCAACCGCCACGACCCGGTCGGGTGCCAGGGCGCCCGGCGTGGAACTGGCGACGACGCCATCGCAGAACGCTGCCAATGGCACCGTCGCGATGGGCAGCCGGGTGGGTCTGATCGCACCAGGCGACCAGCCACGACCGGCAAACCCGGGACACCGCGTGATGCCTGCCATGGGGATGGCGCCGCGGATGATCACCAGGACCATGACGCTTGCTCGCTGACCACGACATGCGGAGGGGCCATCACGCCACGCTACGAGCCCCAGGTCTGCTCGAGCACCCGTAGCCAGTTCCCATGGGCGAGCAATTGAAGGCTACCGTCGTCGTATCCTCGCGCTCGCAGGGTCTCCATCAGCTTCGGCAGACCGGCCGCGTCCCGCAGGTCGGCGGGCATGGTCGCGCCATCAAAATCGGACCCAAATGCGACCTTATCGATCCCCAGGCGCTGTACCAGGTAATCGACGTGGTCGGCGATCGCCGTGAGTGGGGTATCGGGATTGGCGGCGCCGTCGGGCCGTAGAAAGCCGACGTGGAAGTTCACACCGACCAGTCCGTCGGAGTCACGGATAGCGTCCAGCTGGGCATCGGTGAGGTTGCGCGCCGAGGGGCAGATCGCATGGGCATTGGAGTGGGTCGCCACGAGCGGGGCGTCGCTCAACGCGGCGACATCCCAGAATCCACGCTCGTTGAGGTGCGAGAGATCGAGCATGATTCGCAGGCGGTTGCAGGCGCGGACGAGATCCTTGCCGAGATCGGTCAGCCCCGGCCCGATGTCCGGGCTCGACGGGAACGCGAACGGCACGCCGCTGGCAAAGCGATTCGGCCGGGACCAGACGATCCCGAGCGATCGCAGCCCCGCCTGGTAGTAGATCTCCAGGGCATCGAGGTTCGGATCGATCGGCTCTGCGCCCTCGAAATGGAGTTCCATCGCAAAGATGTCGCGGTCAAGGCAATCACGCAGCTCGGCCGCCGAGCGGATGACCCGGGCCGCTCCGGTGGTTGCCGCTTCCAGCCGGAAGAGGCGGGCCGTGATCTCCATCGCACACTGCTGCGCGTGGTCTAGCGACATGGGCGGCGGAATCGACGCCGGGTCCCGGTAGCGGTCGCTGATCCTGGCGGGGCTCTCCTCTTCACCCGATCCAGCGGGCGGCGGCGCGAGCGTTCCGGGATCGGGAACGAAGACGGCGAAGAAGCCGCCACCGAGTCGACCTTCAGCCGCCCGGGGCAGATCGATATGGCCCGTCTCGGTGCGGGAGGTGAACGATCGTCCGCTCCGGCCCAGGCTGAGCAGCGTGTCGTTATGCCCATCAAAGATGGCGATCGGTCGCTGTTGCTGGCCCACGAGGGGTCCCTCCCTTGCCGCCGGTGGTCAGCGGGTATCATGCACCAGCAGAGCGGAAGACGGAACCCGGCGACGTGGAGAGGTGAAGCATGACGATCGGGGCGAGCGCGGAGGGGCAGCAAGCAACCGGAGCGGGCACGCTGGCGGGGAAGAACTGCCTGATCATGGGGGTGCAGAACCGCTGGAGCATCGCCTATCACATCGCCGAGGCAATGGCCGCCGCGGGAGCTCGGATCGCGGTGAGCTATGTCGACGATCGAGCCAAGCGCGACGCGGAAGCGCTGGTGACTGACCGGGACGGCGCGGCGGCGTATGCCTGTAACGTCGAGTCGGACGCGGAGCTCGACGCCCTGGGCGAGGTGCTCAGGCGGGATTTCGGCCGGATCGACGGGCTGGTTCACGCGATTGGCTTCGCGCCCGCGGCGGAGCTGCAGGGGCGCTTTCTCGACACCTCGCGCGATGGCTTCAAGGTGGCGCACAGCGTCAGCGTCTACTCGCTGATCGCGGCGGCGCAGCGCATCGTGCCGCTGATGGCGGATGGTGGCAGCATCACGACCCTGACCTATCTGGGCGCCGACCGGGTCTTCCCTCGCTACAACGTGATGGGGGTCGCCAAAGCCGCCCTGGAGGCGACCGTTCGCTATCTGGCGGCGGATCTTGGCGAGCAGCGGGTGCGCGTCAATGCGCTGTCGGCGGGGCCGATCAAGACCGCGGCGGCACGAGGTATCCCGGGTTTCAGCGAGATGCACAAGGTGCTGCTGGAGCGGGCGCCGATCAAGGATCCTTTCGGCGCCGAGCAGGTGACCGCGACGGCCGTGTTCCTTGCCAGTGACGGGGCGTCGGCGATCACGGGCGAGACGATCTTCGTCGACAACGGGTATCACGCGATGGGCATGTAGCGACGTCTGCCGCCCGCCGGCTCGCCCAACGGGGTGACCGCCACAACCTTCCGGGGAGAACCTCGGTAGCCCCGCGCATCGAATCGCGGCCGTTGGGCAGAGTGACCGGGATCGGGGCGCTGGCTTGTGCGAGCACGCCGTAGACGATCTGCCACGCCCCCGATAGGCTGGCAATGTCCGCGTTGTCTCCTGCCAGGGGTCGGGTCGAGTCCCGCCCTGTCGTGTCGCTGTCGGTGACGGGATCGAATCGATGTCGACGACCGCTCGCCAGCTTGCCCAGGCGTACGACCGGTATGTCTCCGCTGTCTGGCGTGGGGAGACAGACGAAACCCAGCGCTTCGCCGCCTGGCTTAAGGGTTGTTGGGGCCTGGGCGGTCCCGACGAACCGGCCGCATCGCCCACCGCGATCAGCGCCCTGGGCGGAGCGGGGGCGAGCATCCGGTGGCACGAGACACCGGCCACGATCTTCGGGTATATCCCGGGTGTCCCCCACCGCTGTTACCAGGTCCCTCGTGATGACGTCATGCCGGACGCGGCTCCAACCAGCAGGCAGCCGAGCAGCGTCTCGATCAGCACCAGCCGGTCGACGACGGCCGGGTCTCCGTCTCGGGTTCGTGGCAACCGCGGACGTCGTGCCCGTCCAGGCTCCATCACCGAAACCTAGGGGCGCATCAACCGTCAGGCTCCGCGACGAGGGGGCCGACGGGAGCGCCCGCCAGAAAGAGCTGGTCGGTTCTGGCCGCCATGATGGCGTCGTTCCGGTGCAATCCGCGGATCGTATGGGTCGTCCAGGTCACCCGTACCCGGCCCCAGTCGGTGAGGAGAGAGGGATGGTGATCCTCCGCTTCAGCGAGCGCACCGACCCGCTGGGTGAAGGCGAGCGCGGCGCGAAAATCGGGGAACCGGAACGTGCGCTGCCATCGCTGTACGCCGTTTCGCTCCGTGATCTCCCAGTCCGGGATTTCGGGTGCGAGGCTTGCGAGATCCTCGGGCGTCAGGCGGGAGGACCCGGACCGGTAGGCGACGCATCGCTCCTCGACCAGGATTGTCGCCGGCATCGGGAGCTCCTTTCGTGGTCGCTGCTGGCGGACGGTTGTCGTTGACGCGCCAGGGCACGGGAGACGCGCCGGTGCGGGTCGCCAAGACCTTAGCAGGCCAACCAGCGACCTGGTAAGGTGTGCTCGTTCGGCGGGATTGACGATCCTGGTCCGCCGCGGCCGGCTCGGAAAGGAACGGGGGCGACAACGGCGTGATCCTGGTTCAGGTCGCCGCGTTCGTTCTCGGCATGGTCCTTTCGATCGCGGCGCCCGTTTCGGCGGTCAGCACCTTCGTATTACCACGCGGTGTCCGCGACCCGCTCGCCAGCCTCGTCTTCGCTGCCTCCAGGGTCCTGTTCGATCTTCGCACGCGGCCCAGCCGGCCCTACGCTCAACGCGACCGCGTGATGGCCCTCTATGCGCCGGTCACGCTGCTGCTGCTTCCTGTCGTCTGGCTCGGGGTCGTGCTGATCGGCTTCACCGCGATGTTCTGGGCCGTCGGCGTTCAGCCGCTCGAAGAGGCGTTTCGCGACAGCGGATCGTCGCTGCTGACACTCGGATTTGCCACCGCCGACGGTCTGGCGGCAACGATCCTGACCTTCGTCGAGGCGACGCTTGGGATTACCCTCGCGGCGCTCCTGATCGCCTATTTGCCGACCATGTACGCCGCCTGGCAACGCCGGGAAGCAGGCGTTGCGTTGATCGATGTGCGGGCGGGGTCGCCCCCATCGCCGATCGAGATGCTGCTGCGCGCCGAACGGCTGGAGCGGTTAGACCTTCTGCACGATGTCTTCCGGGACTGGGAAGGCTGGTTCCACGACGTCGGTGAAACCCATACATCGCTCGCCGCGCTGGTCTACTTCCGGTCGTCCCACCCCGATCAGTCGTGGGTCAATACCTCGGCCACCGTCATCGACGCTGCCGCGTTGCGGGCATCGACCATCGACCAACCGCGAGATGTGACCGCCGAGCTCTGCCTCCGGGCCGGTTACCTGGCCCTCCGGCGAATCGCCGACTTCTTCGGTGCGCCGTACAACCCCGACCCCGATCCCGGCGACCCGATCAGCATCCCCCGTGAGATCTTCGACCAGGCGTACGACCGGATGGCCGCCGCGGGCGTGCCGCTCCGCCCCGATCGGGATCAGGCGTGGCGGGACTTCGCCGGATGGCGGGTTAACTACGACGCGGTCGTCAACGCTCTCGCGCTCCTCACGATGGCGCCCGAGGCGCCGTGGCTCCCGGCCCGCCGCGCCCCCAGATGATTGTCGAGGGACGCCGCCGCCGTACGAGCGGCCGGACCATGCTCAGTCAGGCGCGCCAAGCGGATCGCACCCGCACCGCGGCACGCAGCACCGGCATGGGCGCGATCGGACCGACCCAGCGCCACCACCCCAGCGCCAGCATCCGAAGGGTCGCCGCGGGACACCGCGCGGCGCTTCCGGCGCCGGAGGCCGATGGGCCGACGATCCGGGATATCGCGGCGGTTCCCCAGTACAACAATCGCCGACAGAACCACACGCGCTCGTCTCGGACGCGAGATACCTGGCCGATTGCCGGCATTGCGGCGCCGATCCGGTGTCGTGCCCGGATGATCAGAACCCGTGTCGAACGGTGCGTTCACGACGATATGGCGAACCAATGAGCGATCGACGGTATGGCTTCTCCCTGCGACCCTCGTTCGCGATGTGCCAGGCCCAGGTGGAGATCCACGAGCTGCTCCGCCGCCAGTATCGCCTGAAGGTGGCCGGGCGGTTCATGCCCCATGCCACGATCAAGGGGGTTTTCCGGTCGGATGCACCAGTTGAGGAGATGGTGCGACGGCTCGACGATACGCTCAGCTCGGATCGTTCCTTTGCGGTCCATAATGGCGGGATGGTGCCGCTCGGGCCCTTCGGGATCGGCCTGACGGTCCAGCGTTTGGCCGATGGCTCCCGCAACGAGCCGTTGCAGTCGCTCCACGAGGCGACGCTGGCGGCCGTGATGCCATTGGTCCACCCAAACTGCGACTTCACCCCGTTGGAATGGCTGGGACCGCGTTTCGAGGCGCACCTGACGCTGGCGATGGCCGACATTCCACCAACGCAGTTCGACGAGATCCTGCGCTTCGTCCGCGCCGGGGAGCCAATCGGCCCCCCCGCATTCACCGCGGACACCTTTCAGCTCTTTGTCTTTGAGAGCGACGACTGGTCCGGTTCCTGGTGGGAAACCCTTGGCTAGGAGCTGATCCAGAGCTGGCGGCTGAAGTAAGCGTGTACCAGGGGCGATCGCCTGGATGAGCGTTGCTGCAACACGACCGGGACACGGAGCGGGCGTCCCGCCGCGGTGCGGCGACCGAACTGGCGACGGTGGCAGGGTCGCCTCCCTGTCAGGCCCGGGCGACGTTCATCGCCGGTTCATCCCGCTCCGTATGGCTCGGGGACGACTCAGGCGTCGTTCGCGCCGCCTACACCGGTGCCGCGTCCTCCGGTTCGTAACCGAGCAGCTCCCGCGCGTGCGAGAGGTCCCAGAACTGGCGAGGGTTGTTGGAGATGCCGTAGACGACGGCCCAGGGCAGGTGCTCGGCATCGATGCAGCGGGCGATGAGCTGGGTGCAATCGCGCCGGCTGAGCCAGGTCGCCCGCATTCGCTCCCGGCGGAGCTGCTCGGTCTGGAGGTCGAGCAGGGCGGGCGACGAGCTGAGCACACCCTCGGAGACCGGATCGTCTTCGGCGCGAACGCTGCCGATGCGCAGGCAATAGACGCGCAGACCGTAGCAATCCGCGTAGTGTCGTCCGAGCGCTTCGCCGTAGACTTTCGAGACGCCATAGAGCGAATCAGGGCGGACCTCGACCCGCTCGTCGTAGACGCGGGGATCGTCCAGCGCATAGAGGTCAGGAGCGCCGTCGAGTTCATACATGCCGATCGCGTGATTGGAGGAGGCAAAGACGACCGCCTGCACGCCGGACCGTCGGGCGGCCTCGAAGACGTGGTAGGTCCCGATCAGATTGTTCGGCAGGATCTCGTCCCACGGTGTTTCCACCGCCGGAGAGGCCGCCAGGTGAACGACGGTGTCGACACCGACAAAGGCAGGCAGGATGGCGTTGAGGTCGGTGATGTCGGCCACATGACTCGGAAACTCCTGCCCGGTTCGGGTCAGGGCTCGAAGGTCATAGCGTTTCCCGAGGTGCTCCCGAACAGCCGTCCCGATCACCCCTTCGGCGCCGATCACCAGCACCGTCTTGCGTTGGTCGGTCATCGTCGTGCGCTCCCTCGTTCATCACTACTGATCGGCATCGTCAGACATCGCACCGGCTTGTCATCTTTCCCATACGGGTGAATAGCCGCGCACCGTTCGGGTCCGCCATGGGACACAACCGCTCACGGCTGGTCGATCGCCCCGCCGAGGTGCGCCGCCCAGGTATCGAGGAGACGGCGGGCGATACTCAGCCTGGGCGGGACGAGCGGCAGCGCATCAAGCGAGAAAAATGCCGCCTCGGCCAGCTCCTCACCGTCGGGATGCGGCTCGCCCCCGCGATGCCTGGCCGTGAAGCCGATCATGATGGCGTGCGGAAAGGGCCAGGGCTGGCTGCCGAAGTAGCGGACATCGGCAAGCTCCATTGCCGCTTCTTCCCGCACCTCCCGCGCGACCGCTTCTTCCAGGGTCTCGCCGGGCTCGACGAAACCAGCGATCAAGCCGAAGCGGCCACTGGGGAAGCGGTGATTGCGCGCGAGCAGCACCTGATTCCCACGCTCGATCAAGACGATCACCGCTGGCGAAAGCCGGGGGTAGCTGGTCAGACCACAGGACGGGCAGACCCTGGCCCGCTCACCCGGCAGGGTTTCAGTGGCGGTGCCGCACCGGCCGCAGAAGCGGTGGTCGCGGTCCCAGGCGACGATCTGGGCGGCGCGGCCCGCGAGCGAGTAGAGCGATTCCGGAAGTTGGCCGTGCAGCTCTCGCAAACCCAGGAAGGACCATCCGTGGTCTGCTTCCGTGCCCTCCTCAAGCTCCGCGGACCAGACCGGCGTACCGTCGATCGTCCCCAGGTATTGACGCCGCGACATGGTGAAGCCCAGATCAGCCGGGTCGTCGAGCAGCGGCACGTCGATCGTTCCAGCCGCATCGGCCGCCTGCACCAGCAGCTCGGCCCCGCGAAACGCGAACCACCGCGATGGCCCGGGCGATTCGGCCGGGGGATCGACAGCGGGAACGAAGAGCGGGTCCATTCGGTCCTTTCGGATGGCGACGCATCAGGGACGGGACGAGCCGACCCCGGTCGTCGGAGACGAGGCAACTATCTTGCATGATGCACCCTGGAGACCACAACGACGAGCCGCCGACACCCCGAAGCGCGTCCGGAGCGGGAACGATGCGCTCGTTGGAGACCATGGAAGAAAGGGATGGGCATGAGATTGCAAGGACGCACAGCGCTGGTCACCGGATCGGATAGTGGAATCGGCCGCGCGATCGCCACGACGTTTGCCCGGGAAGGGGCGAATGTGGGGATTCACTACCTCGACGACGAGCGAGGCGCGGAACAGACCGCCAACGCGGCCCGCACCCACGGTGTCCGGGCCGAGGTCTTCCAGGCGGACCTCAGCGACCCATTCGGGGCAGAACGACTCTGGGCAGAGGTGTCGCGCCGGTTGGGCGACATCGACATTCTCGTCAACAATGCCGGGAAGGGGGCGGGCGAGGAGACGTCGCTTGACATTCCGCTGAAGGCGTTCATCGAGGTGATCAACATCGACCTGATCAGCCCCTGGGTGCTGACGCAGGCGGCCGCTCGCCAGATGGCCGAACGCGGCGGGGGCTCGATCATCAATATCACCTCGGTCCATGAGACGATCCCCTCGCCGGGCAACGCGGCGTACGACGCGGCGAAGGGCGGGCTGAGGATGGTGGCGCGAACCCTCGGGCTCGAGCTGGCATCGAAGCGGGTCCGGATCAACAACATCGGCCCGGGCCTGATCGCCACACCAATGACGACCGACCGGCTGCACGATCCCGAGGAATCGGATCAGGCGCTGCAGCAGATCCCGATGGGTCGAGCGGGCGAGCCGCAGGAGATCGCCAACGTCGCGCTCTTTCTCGCTTCCGACGACGCCAGCTACGTCACCGGCAGCACCTATTTCGCCGACGGTGGCCTGCTCCAGCACATCGGGGGAGCGTAGGCCGCACCGGTGGGCCGAGGCTCGAAACACATCTGCTCCTCGGGTGCGTGGAGGAGGCGTCACCATCGTGGTGATCGCCTGAGCGCGGCTTGGACGTGACCAGTGGTGAACTGTCAGGTGGGAGGGGGGCGGCCATCCTCAACACTCACACACCCGCATAACCGCGCCATGCTACGGACGTCAGTTTTGCCCGGTTGGATAGAGGTGACAGGCGACGCGGTGGCCGCCGCCGAGATCAGTGAGCGGAGGAACAACCTCCTTGCAGACCGCCATCGCGTAGGGGCACCGGGTGTGGAAGCGGCAGCCGGATGGGGGGTCGATCGGGCTCGGGACGTCCCCCGGCAGGACGATCCGGGAGCGCCCGCCGGGGTCGACCTTGGGCACCGCGGTCAGCAGCGCCATCGTATAGGGGTGCAGGGGCGTCTCATAGAGTGCCTGGTTGGAGGCCAGCTCGACGATCTGGCCGAGATACATCACCGCGACCCGGTCGCAGATCGAGCGCACGACGCTCAGATTATGCGAGATGAAGAGATAGCTCAGGTCGAGCCGCTGCTGAAGATCCTGGAGCAGATTGATCACCTGGGCCTGAATCGAGACATCGAGGGCGGAGACCGGCTCGTCGGCGACGATGAAGTCGGGGTTCGCGGCGATCGCCCGTGCGACGCCGATACGCTGGCGCTGCCCGCCGGAGAATTCATGGGGATAGCGATCGGCATGGCGTGGGTTGAGACCGACGAGTTCAAGGATCTCAGAGACGCGGGTTGATGCCGCCGCCCCTTTGGCGACCCCGTGGATCTTGAGCGGTTGGGCGATGATGCCGCCGACCGTGCGGCGGGGATTGAGCGAGGAGTAGGGGTCCTGAAAGACGATCTGCATCCGGCGCCGGAGGGCCCGCAGATCGCGCCCGTTGAGCGCCGTGACATCATGACCGTCGAACTCGATCCGACCGGAGGTTGGTTCCAGCAGGCGCAGCAACACGCGGCCGGTCGTGCTCTTGCCGCAACCCGATTCCCCGACCAGGCCAAGGGTTTCGCCGCGCTTGACGGTGAAGCTGATGTCGTCGACCGCCCGGACATCGGCGACATGGCGGCGAAAGAGACCGGCGGTGATCGGGAAATACTTGCGAAGATCGCGGACGACGACGAGATCGGCTCGGTCGCCAGCCGGGGCCGTGGGCGCTTCTCGCGCAGATCGTTCCACCGCGCGACGGATCGTCGTCGGGATGTGATGTCCTACTTCGGGGATCACGCCCGGCACGAGGGTGGGCCGCGCCGAGCTCTGGGCGCTGGTTCGTGGTTCGGAAACGACAGGGCCCCCGACCGCCTCGCCAGCGGCGACCAGCGGAGAGGACAGCTCATACGGTGGTCCATCGACGATCGAGCCATGGGATTGGGCGGTCTCGGTCCGGGCCGGATCGTAGAGCCAGCAGCGCGTCAGCTGACCGTCCGGGAGTGGGATCAGTGGCGGCTCCTCGATCCGGCACCGATCGAAGACGTAAGGGCAGCGGGGGTGAAAGGTGCAGCCGCGAGGTGGGTGCAACAGGTTCGGGGGTTGGCCGACGATCGGCACCAGCCGGATACCCTTCGGCTCCTCGATCTTGGGGAGGCAGTCAAAGAGTCCCCAGGTGTAAGGATGCTTTGGCGACGAGAACAGCTGCCTGGTGGTGGCCCGTTCGACGATCCTTCCGGCGTACATCACTGCCACCGAATCGCACATCTCTGCGACGACGCCGAGATCGTGGGTGATGAAGAGCATCGCGGTCCCGGATGTCTGCTGCAGGGCGCGCATCAGCTCCAGAATCTGGGCCTGGATCGAGACATCGAGCGCGGTCGTCGGCTCGTCGGCGATCAGGAGATCGGGGGTACAGGCGAGAGCCATCGCGATCATCGCCCGCTGGCGCAGACCTCCCGAGAGCTGGTGGGGATAGTGGTCGGCGCGGCGTTCCGGGTTGGCGATACCGACCGCTTGCAGCAGTTCGATCGTGCGGTCGCGGGCCGCCCGTTTTGAGAGGCCCTGGTGGAGGAGCAATGGCTCGGCGATCTGGTTGCCGACGCTGAAGACCGGGTTGAGCGAGGTAAGCGGTTCCTGAAAGATCATCGCGATGTCGTTGCCACGAACCCGGCGCATCTCCTCCTCGGAGAGCGACAGCAGGTCACGCCCCTTGAACTCGACCCGCGCCCCGGTCACGGTGCCCGGCGGCGACGGGATCAGGCGCATCACGGACAGCGCCCCGACGCTCTTGCCAGAGCCCGACTCCCCAACGATGCCGAGCGCCTCGCCCCGGTTGACCGAGTAGGAGATGCCATTGACGGCATGCACCAGACCGTCCTCGGTGCGGAATGTCGTCCGAAGATCCTCGACACGCAGGAGCGTCTGGTCGGTCATCGATGCTCGTCCCCTGTCCAAGGCCAGGTGTTGGCGACGGATGCCCACGGGCCACCAGCGCCGTGAGGATGCGCGGCGCCGGCAAATCGCTGACTGACCGTCCGGCCTGGGAAGCAGGCGTCAGCCAAGTGCCGATGACGCGTGGTCATGATGGTCATCAATTGAGCCGGGAACGAGGGTCGAGCGCGTCGCGGAGACCATCGCCGACGAAGTTGAAAGAGAGGACGCAAAGGGCGATCAGGAGCCCCGGGAACAGGCCGATCCACCAGGCGCCGGTGTCGCGCATCTCCTGGAAGGCGCGATTGAGCATGTTGCCCCAGCTCGCGGTCGGCGGTTGGATGCCGAAGCCGAGGAACGAGAGGGTGCTTTCTTCGAGGATGGCGCCAGGGATCGAGAGAGTGGCGGCAACGATCAGCGGCCCCATCGCGTTCGGTAAGAGTTCCCGGAAGATGATGCTCGGCGCGGATGCGCCCACCGCCCGCGCCGCCTCGGTGTACTCGCGAGTTCGCAGCGAAAGGAACTCGCCACGGATAAGCCGCGCCACGTTCATCCAGCCGATGACCCCGATCACCGCCGAGAGGACGAGCACCGATCGCGATTGAAAGGTCGAGAGGGCGGCCATCAGGAAGAGGAGCGGTGGGAAGGCGAGCAGGACGTCGGCGAACCGCATGATCAGCATGTCGATCCACCGTCCGGTATAGCCACCAATCGCCCCGAGAACCGCCCCGACGGCAATTGCCAGACCGGTCGAGAGGAAGCCGACCATCAAGGAGACCCTCGCCCCATAGATCGTGCGCGAAAGGTAGTCGCGACCGAGGTTATCGCTGCCGAAGGGATGGCGCAGACTCGGCCCGGCCGGGTCGCCGAAGCGCGCCAGGGCGCGGTCCTGGAAATTGGGATCATAGGGCGCGACCAGCGGCGCGGCGATGGCGACGACGAAGAGGATGAGGAGGATTACGAGACCGACCACGGCCAGTTTGTGCCGGCGGAATCGTCGCCAGGTCAATGCCCATTGCCCGCGATGCCGGTCGGAGACGCCAAGCACCGCGTCCGGTGCCTGCGCCAGTCCGTGGAGCTCGATCGCTTCCGAGGCCATACCGACCTGCTGCATGGAACGCTCCTACCTGGGTCCTGTCGCCGAGCGCCACGCCGGATCGGTCCGTGTTCGACAGCCAACGCACGCGGTGGGCGGGCACGCCACGCCGATCACGGTCGTGGTGCCCACGACGGGACGGTGCACGGTGTCAGCAATCATCCCTATCTGCCTGGAGCGAACCGGTCCCACACGCCCGCTCCTCGCGTCAGTCATAACGCACGCGGGGATCGACGATGGCGTACAGGATGTCGGAGATCAACGTTCCGAAGACGATCATCAACGAGGAGAGGAGCACGACACCCATCACCAGCGGGTAATCCTTGTTCGTCAGCGCGTCGACCGCGAGGAGGCCCATCCCCGGCCAGGTGAAGATCGTCTCGACCACGATGCTTCCCTCGACCATGATCACCAGCACGTAGCCGAGCAGCGTCACGATCGGAAGCAGCGCGTTACGCCAGGCGTGCTTGAGGATCACGGTCCGCTCCGGGACGCCCTTGGCGCGAGCGGTCCGGATGTAGTCCTGCCCGATCACCTCCAGCATGGCGGCGCGCTGAAAGCGGACGTAGCCGGAAAGCCCGATCAGCGTCACCGCGATCACCGGCAGGACGTAGTGCTGAAGGCTGTCCTTGAAGCCGTTCCAGGCGCCCGGCTCCAGCATGATCGAGCGCATCCCCCGGGTCGGCAGCCAGTGCAGATCGACCCCGAAGACGTAGAGGATCATCAGCGCCAGCCAGAACGATGGGATAGAGATGCCGACAAAGGAGAAGAGCGTCAGCGCGTAGTCGGTCACCGTGTTCTGCTTTACCGCCGAGATGATCCCCAGAGGGAGGGCGATCAGTAGGGTGAAGAAGAGGGAGATCCCGGCCAGCTTGAGGGTGTTGGGCAGCCGATCCAGAATCAAACCGAGGACGGGCCGGTTGTTCTTGAAGGAGTTGCCGAGGTTGCCGTGGACGACCTCATTGAGCCAGTCGACATACTGCACGTAGACCGGCTTATTCAGCCCGTATTGCTCCGCCAGCCGGTCTCGGTCCTCCTGGGTGATCCGAGTGCCGCCGGTGCGCCCGGTGCTGACCATCTTCGCGATCGGGTCCCCAGGGACGTTCTTGAGCATGGTGAAGGTCAGTACCGAGACCCCGAAGAGGATCGGCACCATCCAGAGCAGGCGACGGATGATGTACGCGGTCATCGGCACCCTTGGTGGAGCGAACGCGGAGGCGGGGGGAGCGCGTTATGAAGGAACCTGGTTGGGGAGAGAGCGCGGCACCCCACTGAGGTCCCGGCGCTCCCCCTCCCGTCTGCGTCGACCTGAGCGGGGCAACGATGTTGCCCAGCCAGCTTACCCCTCCTTGAACATCCGGTAGACCTGGCTGCGGAGGAACCAGCGGGCGCTGGGTGTGTCACCGACACCACCCACCTTGGCGCTGAAGACCCAGCCATCGGTGGCGAGATAGAGGGGCACCGAGACGACGATCTCCTTGCGGCGCGCGTCGAGCTCCTTGTAGATCGCGACCCGCTTCTCGTCATCCGTCTCTTTGCGACCAGCCTCGATCAGACGGTCGACCTCGTCATCCTTGACGTAGTTGTAGTTGTTCGCCTCGGGCGGGAAGGAGGACGAGTGCAGCTCGTCGTGGACATCCGGGTCCTGCTCGTAGGGATGGGGATACTCTTCGAGGGTCAGGGGCCGGGTCATCGGATCGTCCTTAGGATCGGACCAGCGTTCGGAGAGGGCGTCGTAGTCGATCACCTCCGGCTTGGTATCGATGCCGATCTCACCCATCATCTGCTGGAGGATCTCCAGCCCGTTCTTGTACTCCTCGAAGCCGGAATAGGTCAGCATCGGGAAGGACATCTTCTGGTCGCCCTTGGCGCGGATGCCGTCACCGCCCTTCGCCCAGCCAGCCTCGTCGAGGAGGGCGTTCGCCTTCTCGACGCTGAACTCGTCCTTCGGCAGGGAGTAATCATTGAAGCGGTCGAGCGGTCCCTTGTCGGAGTACTGGTTGTCGGCCCGGGTGTTGCGCCCCTTGGTCACCGTCTCCGCCAGCGAGTCCTTGTCGATCGCGTAGCGGATCGCCTGACGAACCTTCACATCCTGGAAGGCCGGATGCTTGAAGTTGAACGATAGCGTGATCGGGGTGAAGTAGACGTAGCGATGGAGCACGAAGTCGGGGTTGTCCTCGTAGGGTGGCTGCGATTCGGGCGGGGTGAAGGTGATGTCGATCTCGCCCGCCTCCATCGCCGCGAGCGCCGGTTGGGCGTCCTCGAAGAAGACCTCGTTCAACCCGTCCGCCGCCGCGACCGTGCGGAAGTAGTCGTCGAAGCGTTCGTAGCGGGTGAACTGGTCCTGTTCCCACTCGACGACCTTGAACGGGCCGGAGCCGATCGGCTTCAGGTTAAACGGATCGGTCGAGAGATCGGCCGACGATTCGAGCAGGTGTTTCGGGATGATGCAGATCTGGGAGAGGGCGAAGAGGAACGGCGCGAACGGCTCCTTGGTCGTAATGACGACTGTCTGCGGATCGCTTGCCTTGTACTCGACAAACTCCCCGCCGACCTTGAGGTCGGAGACCCGGTTCGACTTGGTAGCCGGGTCCTTGATCTTATCGAAGGTGAAGATCACGTCGTCGCTGGTGACCGCCTCACCGTCGTGCCATTTCGCGTTCGCGTTGAGCTTGAAGGTGACCTCGGTGCCGGCGTCGTCGTAGGTCCAGGAATCGGCCAGGTCGGGAATCGGCGTCCCCTTGTCGTCGTAGGAGACCAGCCGCGAGAAGGCCCACCAGCCGGGGAAGTTGTCGAGACCGCCGACCAGGATCGGGATACCGATGCCGGGGTCTCCACCGGTGACGGCAACACTGATCGTGCCGCCCTTGCCCTCCTGCCGGGCGGGTGCCGCCCCCGCGAGGGTGGCCAGGTTCGGGGCGACCGCCACCGCCCCGGCACCAACGCCAGCCAGCGCGCGGATCGCGGGAACCGACAGCCCGAGCGCCGCCGCCCGCCGGCCGAGGTCGCGGCGACTGAGACGACCGCTCCGCACCTCTGCGATCAGTGCGTCGATCCGATGATCCTCGCGAGTCATACGGGTCCTCCCTCTTCACCGTCATCCCGCGCTCGGGTCAACGGTCACCGCGCCGGCGACACCGCCGCCGCTTCGTCGGACTCATCAATCTCCGCCCGCGATGGCGTCTGCTCATCATCTCATGCCTGTGATCGGCACCGTCTCGCTCGACAGGGACGAGAGGCGATGGACGGCCGCGAAGGGCATGCAGCGGGCGATCACGTTCACACGCGACGCCAGCATAGCCACCGAACCCGTCGACCGAACCCCTCGTTGTCCTTTTCGCCGCGATGGCCGGATGCTAGGGGAGAAGGTCCAGATGTGTCAACCGGGCTGGGTCAAACGTGTTGTGCATCATTCCTATAACTGAGGTGTCTGTTTGTCGGGTGATGGTTCCACGATCAGCCAGAGATGTAGGTTCACGCACTACCATCGCGCTGTGGAGTGTTCGCCCCATCAATGCTTCGCCATCTCGACGCGGTGTGATTTCGGCGACAGCCCCAGGCCCCAGAAATAGACCCGTGCGTCTGCGGAACAAGGGACCGGATCATCGATCAGATGTGCGGCGAAGAGCGTTTCCACCGAGTCGATACGGTCATCGCACCATGGTCGATCCACCCCCGGATGGCCGGACGAGGAGCGCGGGCGCCCTTTCATACTCCCGCGGCTGGAGATCGAGCATAGCCCGAGGCAGGACAGGCGGTAGCGGACGTCGTCATCGACCCTGATCGAGCATCGTCGCGTCGGGTCACCCATGGCGACGTCCGTCGACGAGCACGCGTGCCGCAGGCAGTTGGCCCCAACGAACCGGCGCACATCCGCTCCGTTTCGAACGCGTGATCGACCGTCAATGCTACGAGTGTGGGGCGAGCGTCTGGGTGTTCCGACGGGGATAGCGCGGGGGAGTGTCAGCCCAAGGAGTGAGCGTCGGTCTCGGCAACGACACGGGTAGGACGTGAGGGACGCTGGGAGAGGCTCACAGGCAGGAGAGACCGCGATGGGCGTCGGGCCACTGATCGCTGAAAGGCCGTCGCCCCGTAGACCAGGACGAAGAGGGCGGCGTTGAGGAGGACGATGGCGGCGCCGGAGGCGATGTCGACCTCGTAGCTGAGGAACATGCCGGCGAAGCCGCAGAGCGCGCCGATCAGTGTGGAGAGGACGAGCATCCGGCCAAAGGCATCGGTCAGCAGGCGCGCGGTGATCGGGGGGACGACCAGCGCGGCGGCGATCAGGGTGACGCCGACGACGTTCATCGAGGCGACCACCGTCGCCGCCAGGGCGAGGGCGAGGGCGGTCTCGACCTAGGTCGCCTGGACGCCGTAGATCGGGGCCAGCTCGGGGTCGAAGGTGGCGAAGAGGAGCTGCTTGTAGCCGAAAAAGATCGCCACCGCGACGACCGCGCTGACGCCGCCGATGATCGCCAGGTCGCGGGAGGTGACGCCGAGGATGTTGCCGAAGAGCGCCGCCTCGAAATTGCGGGTGAAGGAGCGAGATTTACTGATCAAGGCGACGCCGAGCGCGAAGGAGGCGGTCGTGACGATACCGATCGCCGCATCAGCGCCGATTCCCCGCCGCCTGGCGGTGGCGTTGATGAGCAGGGCGGAAAGGAATCCCCACGCGCCCGCGCCAATGTAGAAGTTCCAGCCGATGAGAGCGCTGACGACCGCCCCGCCAAAGACGGAGTGGGAGAGGCCATGGCCGATGTAGCTCATCCGGCGGAGAACGACATAGACCCCCATCAAGCCGCAGAGAGCGCCGACCATCGTCGCCGCGGCGATCCCGTGACGAAAGAACTCAAAGGCGAATGGCTCGGTGAGGACGGTCATGGCGCTTCCGTTCCCTGCTGCCCAACGGTCATCGGACAGACTCCGCAGAAGCCAGAACCAGATCGCGCAGAGCGGTGGTCGGTGCGCTCAGCTCAGAGCGGTTGGTGCGGAAGGAGGGGGCCAGGGCGCCGAACGGTCCGTGCCCACCGGCCTCGGCGACCAGGAGCGACCCGGTCGCCGGGTCGCGAACGACCCGCATCTCGGTGCCAAACGTCTGGCCAAGGACCGGGGAACTGAAGACGAGATCGGGTGGTCCCTGGGCGACGATGCCGCCGTTGATGCAGACAACCCACGGCAGATGGGCAGCGACCGCGCTGAGCTCGTGTGTGCTCATCACGATCGTGATGCCCTGGCGGTGGAGCGACACGAGCAGGTGGAGAATGTCGTCGCGGGTGCGGATGTCGACGCTGGCGGTCGGCTCATCGAGCAGCAGGATCTCCGGTCGCCCGACCAGCGCGCGCGCGAGAAAGGTGCGTTGCTGCTGACCGCCGGACAGGTCGCGGATGTGGCGTCGTCGCAGATCGCCAATACCGAGCTGCTCCAGGGTATCGGCGACCTCACGCCGGTCGGCGCGACTCGGCCAGGGCATCGGACCCATCCGGCGGACGCGTCCCATCATGACGACATCCTCGACCGTGACCGGGAAGGTCCAGTCGACCGTCTCAACCTGGGGCACGTAGCCGACTCCGGCGGGTGGCTGACCCGCACGAACCGGCTGCCCCCCCACGCTGACCGATCCCTGCGCGGAGGGCATCGTGCCGAGGATGGTCCGTAACAGCGAGGTCTTGCCAGCGCCGCTGGGGCCGATCAACCCGACGAACTCGCCGGCCGGCACCCGTAGATCGACATCGCGTAGCACCATCGCGGTCCCGTATCGGGCGGTCAGGCCGCGCAGCTCGATCACTGCCG
>JAABUR0100001347.1_pt1 | contig 44601 bp, 39 predicted proteins | sample 5560091 | NCBI WGS metagenome assembly JAABUR01 (sample SAMN10711879, study PRJNA513375) | rock metagenome | isolation source: Antarctica rocks | place: Antarctica: Victoria Land, University Valley sud | reverse complement strand
ATTATCTCCGCACGGTTTGGAAAGCTTTATCTTTGGAAGGGCAGCGGGTCCAGCGCCGATGAACTAGGCTGCGCCAGATTGATAGGCATGGATTTGGGGCTGACGGGAGAGATCGAGGAAATTGACGAAGGAAAGGAACCAAGTGCTTTCTGGGAAGCTTTCCCGGGTGGTAAGCCGAAAGACGGACTGAGCTCGAGCGCCAATCCGAAATCACAGAAGTGGCATCTCAAGCCTTCATGTGAGAAATATATGACTAGGCTGTTCAGCGTAGACCTCGAGACGCCAAGATCGAAATTCGGCTCTGGTTTTTCATGGGCAAGGAGAGGCAGTGCGCCGTCATCGGAGGAAGGGGCTATTCCGACAGCGCAGATAAGGGAGATAAATCCATTCACATGTTCGGATTTGGCGGATGATGGCGTCTTTGTGTTGGATACTTTTTTTGAGATCTATGTGTAAGTCGTCGCATCCCAAGCCCTTTCCTTGGCAAACCCCACGCCGCCTTCTCTTCATACCCACTTACCAACCTTCTTATGTTAATCTCCTCCACAGCATCGCCCCCTCCCCTCACGGCTCCAAATCCGCCCGTTTCCCCACCTTCCGCGCCGCCCTCTTATTCGCACAAGAATACGGCATCCTTTCGGCCTCGCTCGAAGACCGACCGTTTGTACCTATCGGCAGCGTTATCTTCGGAGGCAGATATGCGAGTGGGGTACCCGAGGGGATGAGGAGGGCTTTTAGGAAGTGGGAGGATGGCGGGTTGAACGGGGTAGGCAGGGAGTGTAGGGTTGTGGGCTTGACGGAGTGTTTGGAAGTTGTGAGGCGGTAGAGGGAGGTGGTGACGGTGGCCGGGATCTCTGCGGCAACGGTTTGGTGAGGTTTCAAGAGAGGATGGACGACATGGAGATGAAAGCGGAACCAACCACGGACAGGAAATCCATTTCCCGCATGCAACGGCGTTTGCTCGGCGGAGGCACATTTTCACGACAAAGCATTTCTTGTACATCAGCCACTTCGGCGGGGCGGGAAAGGGGGCGAGCGGGACAGTTGATGGCGATTGTACCATCTAGACCCGATAGATCTGTTGCCCTTTGTGTAGATACTCTAGAAATACCGGATGAGGTGGAAGTGGAAGTGGAAGTGAAGTGGGAGCGGGGTGTGGTGGTGTGTATGATAGACTAGTGAATTAGAAAGAACGATTGGTTTACTTGAATCAAGTAATTTCGTTGTGCATGACAAGTGTGCTTGAGGTTTGTGTGTGAAAGGGGAGAAGGCAACTTGTTACGCCTTCCTGGCGCGGCGAGGTATGTGATATGTACGAGTACACCATCAGCGGCTTTCACTACATACTCCTTCCGGCAAGCATACAGTAGATGGTTTAAACAAGGGAAAAGATACCCGTACTCGTACACCCCCCTATCACTTACTACTTTTACTCATATGTACACCACCCCGTGGAACTCGAGTAAATATCCCCATTCGGAATCCGCAATTGGCCTCCGTAGGGCTAACGTAGTTGATTAGATAAGCTTCCATACCCAAAAATTCAAACCATACTACTCGTAGAAAAGAATATTAATCCTTTGATTATGAATCAGAGGCATCGGGTGAATCAGATTATTCTTAAAAAGGGTGACAATCACTTTCACGGATAGATATATATTATAATTCATATCATCTAACGTTTCTACATATAATTGGTGCTGTTGTCATTACATTTGCAGTTGCGGTACGGAGGCCATTCCGGATAATTAGTTTTTTGACCTCGTACAGTAGGCAAAAAATTCCAAAGGGGCTTGCTGTATACATGACCTTTTGCACGATTAAAATATGGCAGAAAGCACGAATAGGCAAATTTTGCACGGGTTCCAACAAGAAGCTATGTATCCGTAGAATAGCCCCCACTAAGCTCGTCCCTCGCTTAATCGGATTTCGCGGAACTTGATGGAAATGGTAGTAAAAGGTTTTTGGGTCGGAGGATTTCGCTGTTTGGGGGGGTTTTTAGGCGATGGTTGCTTTTTGTGGGGGGTTGGGGTTGGGTTGGTGGGGTGGGGTGGGGTGGGTTGGTGGAATGGGATGGGGGGGGTGAGGATGATAATGGTGGCGATGATGGCGATGATGGCGATGTGATCATGACGACGATGTGGGCATGACGATGAGAAGTGTCAGAAGGAAGATAAGACAGAAATATTCATAAAACGGGTCTGAAGTGTTTATTTTCCTTAGGTTGGATCAATCGAATCTGAGGCTGTAAGAAAGGTAAGGTAGGTGGTGGAGGAGAAGGTTTGCTCCAAATCACATGTAGACTCCCAGTTACCGCATTTGAAATCTGCGGGTGTGTAGCGGAATAATAAAGCAAATGGAAATATTCGGTTGCACCAGGGTGGGTGGTACTGTACGTGTAGTGATAGGGGGGGGAGGTTACTGTATGTGTAGGCTAGAGTAACGGGTATCTCTATCCTACATAAATGATGAGATGGTACAAGATGTTTTTCAAAAGAGAGGGTTCGGAACAATGGCTTGGTTTTCGTTGGTCTGACCGCTTTCTCCTTCTTCTTCTTCTTCGTCACCGCTCCTTTTGTATGAGGAACACCAGCTCGAAAATCCTCCCATTGCACCCCACTCCACCCACTCACCCTCTTCGTCGCCACAGCTCCCATTCTCCTTGTTTTTATGATGTTTGTACATTTCAGGAATGAACGTCGTGGAAGCAGAGTTATTATTAGTGTTGCAAGTCGAGTTCGAACCCAAATGAGAGGGTTGGTAGAGCGTAAAGTAGCGTTGCGAACGTCTGCAAATTATCCCTTGGCTATGTTGAACATTTCTGAGCCTCTACATTGCGCATTGTTCGAGCCGTCGCAATAGAAATACTGTGGCAAGGTGGTATTCTCGCAGGGAAGCACCTCCGACCATCCGTGTGGTTCTGGTAAGATGAAGGATTAGCTAAAGAGGTCCCCAAAATCAGAACTTAGTACCTACTGTCCGCTGGGTCAGTGCATATATTTGGGGCAGGATCCGTCGCTCCATGACGAGTCCGTACAACTCTGTCACAGTTAGTTTTGGGCTCGTTGTGTAAGGTACGGAGGTGTCGACAGACCCCTCGGGTAAGACGATTGTTGGTTGTGCCATAGCAAAGACTGTTGGACAGGCAAATATCGTTGGGGTTGTAACATGTACTATGGGCTGAATAAGGTTGACACGGAGTATCCGCTTCTATGAGCAGACCCCAGGGAAGTGACAATTGACTTGGGCTCGTGCCGAACAAAAGAGTGCACACAGCGCTATGGCGAATTGAAGGCATATTTTGGACATTCTGAAGAGATGAGCAGTCGAGTATTGGGTCGGCTCACGATCCGAATGATGGCAACTGCGAAATGCTGAAAGTCTTGAGGTGCAAGGACGGAGAGATGTTGTTAAATATCTTAAAGGCTATTGTTGTGGTAGCTTTATAGGCCTTTCCCGGACTTTTCAGCTTTTGGGTAGATAGCATGAAGATGCCACTCAGCGTCTTGAACGGCACCTGCAACTGTAGGGGTTGTAGATAACCAGTTGCACTTAGGATCGAAGGGCGGGCCCCGCAGTGCAAGTTGGAAGGATCGTTAGGCAGCATTCTCGTGCGGGTTGCACTTATCTAGGATCAAAGGGCGGCCCAGCAATGCGAAGGATCATTAGGATAACTGGATGCCGAATCCGACCTGCAGAGGCAGCATGCCACGGGGCTGACTTGGAGATTTAATTTCAGCCCCCAACAACAAACCATTGGCTGCGACAGAATCCAAAGATTGTGGGAGTCATGACCAATAGAGAAATCCAAGTATGTCTCTGTCAAGTTCCACTGGCAACAATGTCCAGTACACATATCTGCCAACGTAGACTACGACGGTTCATTAGATACATATCGACAAAATCGAAAATCGAAAATCAAATAACCATAGAATCGTAAAAATGAATATGCGACATGACGCAACGCAGCTACAGTTTATCTGAGATACACATTAAAATAAAATGTCAAGTCTCATAAAATCAATAATCATGTTAAATGAAGCTTCATGCACGATTTGTTCAGTGTTTCGAGATACTTTATGCGCTTTATTCCGTGCTTCATACACGCTTCGCTCAATGTTTAACTTTAGGCTTCATTACACGCATTCTAGCATGTGGTTAGATCAAGCTTTCTATCAAGCTTCCTACCAAGCGCCCTACGCACCTACATACTTATCTATCTACTCATCTACCTACTCACCCACCTATTCACCCACCTACTCACGAGAATGGCGAGTAGGGTGCTGAGTAGGGGAGTAGGCGGAGAAGTAGGTAGGGGAGCAGATAGGGGAGCAGATAGGGGAGCAGATAGGGAAGTAGGTGGAGTAACGATTAGGGTGCTAAGTAGGGAAACAGGTAGGAAACAGGTAGGAAAGTGAGTAGAGGAGTGGGTAGGGAAGTAGATGATGGAGTAGATAGAGCGCTGAGTTTATAACATAAAGTACTGAATAAACCACATATTAATACTCGGTAAATCATATATGAAGCACTTCGAAACATTAAACGAAGCATGTATGAAGCCATTTAACATGTTTACGTATCGTTTTTGAAATTCTCGATTCTCGATTCTCGATTCTTGATTTCCGATTTTCCAAAAATTCGTTTTGTCGCCAAGTCCATAATGGACTACCGCACTAATAGACCGCCGTAATAACAATGTTGAAGAATCCATTCCCGCCATTCGTGGAACAGAACGTCGATGCTCGGGTGCTTGGTGAACACGGATAATCGTCTCGCATCCCTCTAAGCTCAAACAGTATTCCTGTGTGATTGAATCTTACTGCACCTTCTCAACATGTGACCCAATAGCGATGCATTTCTCAACGAAAGTCGAAGCGACTTGCAAGTTCTCTGCACTACTCAGCGCTTTCGTGATCATAGCCTCGCTCTTTTCGTGTAGCAACCGTCTGAGTGCGCTGACCAGAAATGCTGACACCAGCTCGACAGACCATGTTTCGGGAATGAGCTCCAAAACCTGCCGCACGTCGTACCAAGATCCAAACCGTTCCAGGAGCTCGCTCGTTCGCTCCAATCTGTCATTGATGTCTTGGATACGGAGGAACTCCGAAAGTAGATATTCAAAGAGTTTTGCTTGTTCCTCTCGTGAGGGAACAGCGATCGGGGTAACGGGTCCTGAGATCGGGTGGAAGATACTCGCTCCACCCAAAAGGCAGTAATTGATGGCAGTATGATAATCTCCTAGCCCTTGAGTGAGCAGCCGAAGAGCTTGCTGATGTCGACCTTGACGCCCGTCAATAATGATGGATTCTGGAACAAGGTCTTCTTCGAATGGCTCAATCCGACTTAGAATCTTGCCGACATCGTAGGAAAAGTCGGCACCATGACTTCCACCAAGGAGCTCGAGAAGACGGAGGCGATCATGCCACCATGAAACCGGAATATCGTTCTCAACGATGAACTGGCGATATGTCGGTTTAGGTGGTCGCAGCGCTCTGTAGGACTCGTACGTCTGCGCAAGAGTAGCTCGAGCATCCTCGGAACCGCTTAATACAGCAAGCACATTGTTGAGGTAATAGGAAATCAGATCGTTCGCATACTGGACGTTCTTTTTGCCAAAAACAAGATGCTCGAGGTAGACCTTTACGGCATCAGGGGCTTGCTGTTTCAGTAGCTGTACCACGTGTTGAGGTTCCATCTTGACCCTACTGCTGTCGTCTGTGAAAACTTGGACGCCAAGTGTTGGATTTCGCCTGGCAAGCCAAGTCCCGTATTCGTGGACTATGCTAGTGTCTTTCATCTTCCCAAGATATTTACGAACCTCATTTTCTCCGTCTCGTAGCTCACCGCCCTCATCTTTTTCACCGTCGACAATTCTTCTCCAAGTTGCCAAAACTTTCCCGAACATTTTGCGACTTTGGTATAGCCTACTAAGTACATACAGACGGTGATAATCTTCCAAGAGTACGACCGCTCGCTCAAAGCATTCGACTCCAGAATCCACAAGGGAATATAGCTCAGCTCTGGCTGATGACGGCATTGAAGACTTCTTTGTATTTTGCCTGTCCTGTTCGAGTAGTATACGCAGTAAAGCCGCATCAACGGTCTGGAAAACCTGGACTTCATCTGCTATACTGCCAAAGCCCTTGCGTTGTCGCCAAGCCGAAAGATATCGCTTGATAAGGTTTGTGATTTCTGAGTTGCCTTGATCATGTGATTCTCCAACCCCCCGGCTCCCAGACATTAAGGACCGGTAGTGCTCCATGATCCAGCTCAAGCCTGCGTGTATCCAAATGCCTCTTGGACCTTCAATGATTTCATCCCGAAGTTGCGGGATCAAGGAAAGCATTACACGCGGTTCCACACCACCTTCCATCATCAAACCTTCTGTAATGCGCTTATCCGCGCCTTCTAGAGTAGACATCATGGACGGCCGGGCGAGTAGGTCGGCAAACAAGATTAGACTTGTCTTTTGACGTATATACTCCAGGCTTAAGAACTCGGTTTCCGTGCTCGGTTCTTGCCCTCGGATCCCGTTCACAATCTTGATAATCTGACTTCGATCTATCGTGACATATGATTCTTTGCCCAGATATGCCCCAATGATCTGATCGATGACCGCATCCAGCCTGATGACGAGCGGGTTTCGGACAGCCCACCAGATCGAAGAGCCTGACCATACCGCAATGTGGCTCGTTCGTCCCCCTAAGCGCCGACTAAACCCATCTTCTTCCCGAGTCCTGTTCCTTTCCCATTCTTCTACTGGTCTATCTGATTTTTGACGTTCCGCTGACGAAGCATCTGCACTGCTGCTGGTTAGTCGTAAACGTGTTGCACGCAGGACCTGGCCAACTTCTGGAAAGGGAACAACCGCTGCAGTCTGAAGAAGTCGGAGACCAATTTTGGGACTTAAGGGTGTCTCATCACCCTCCCCGCTCTTCATATGAGACTTAGACGTGGGGACTGTCAACCACTCTTTACTTTCGCTATCATCCACATCCCACCTTTGGATCTCTATTACCTCTTTTTCTACGCTGTCTCCTGGCCGCATCATGGTAGCAAGGACGAAGCCTTCACGGTCTTCCTCTTCGGTACCTTGGACACGTTCAATTTCCGCACCGCTCCCGTCTACGACGACGGCACTGGGATAGTGACTAAACTCCACACTTCCTCGAACGACGTCACCGTCGAGATTGACAAAGATACCAACACCAGGCTCCATAGGGGCAGTGCCGGTGGTCAGTAGGAATTCCGTAGGTGTAGGGGAGCATATATGTGGCATCAAGCTGTGTACATCTTGCTTTAATAGTGAAACTTGCTTAGGCTTGCTTATTTCTTCAGGCGGTGGTGGCAGAGGCTTGTCGGAATGCGAAGGCACCCTACCCGGGCTTCCGGCCTTCGAATCGGACCTGTTCAGGGATGAACTTTGCAACGGCGAAGTGGCTCTTCCAACAGGCTCCGGAGTGGTGAGACCTGACCTGTCTTGACTTCTTGCCTGTGGACTTTGTTGCCGTCGCCCAAGGCTACTCGCAAACGCACCTAGACTTGAGCCCCTGCTGTGGCCTTTCCCTCCGCCAGGACCTTCACCAGAAGTAGGACGACTCGGGCTGGAGCTACGAAAGCCTGGATCAAGACTTGTAGCAATATCCTCCACTTGCCCACCGCCAGCGTTGTCATCCAAGGACGAAATAGGAAAGAGAGATATCTTTTGCTGATTATCAACATCAAGTAGAGCGTATGAATGGGCATCAGCCACGCAGGCGAAATTGGCGCGGCGAGTAGCCACAAGACATCCAGGATATTCTATGTTTCTAACACGACGAGCCTCATCACCAATGCGAACAAGCCTAATCCGGTTTTTGACACAGATCATAATAACCTCTCCATCTCCTTCTGCCACTTCAGCTTCATTGAGGTTTGCTCCTCCCACCCAGCTGCAATTAGAGACCACAGTACTACCAAAGGCAGGTGTTAGTTCAGGCAAGCTATAGAATGACAATGTACCATTGCAAAGAATGCACGCTTTGTCGACTTTTGGAAGCACCAGGATTTGCTGCACCCCATTTGAGAAAAGAAAGTCGTCCTGGGCTTGATTATAAGTTGGCTGAAGCCTAGATGCAAAGATGAAAGTTGGGGAATTGGACTCATCGGCCGGATCAGGTGGGATTGAGACAAAGTGAAGGATTTCTCCAGTGGACGTGCCAACATATAGGTTGGTCTCTGGAAGAAGTACGAATTAGCAAAGTGCAAATATGAAAAGGCCATTAATTCTTCGAAGCTCAGAATTCCATTAAGGTAGGGTGTTCCGGTGTCTATATAAGGACTAACCACATAATTCAACACAGGTGATCTGGGCTTCCTGTGCTTCTCCATCCGCAGAGAGCGGAACATCTTCAACAAGTTTTTTTAAGACGTAGGGGCCGCGCGAAGCACTCTGGTATGGTTCAGGGCTTCCTTCAGGTGCCATCGTTAAGTTTTTGTGCCTGGATCCGTCACCCAGGCCGGGATTGAGAGTTTACATTTTTGATAGAGCAGTACTGCAATTGGAGGCGTTTCCGTTAGTGAAGGGGGGGTAGGCGCCTTGTGGACAGATTCCGGCTGCCGGTCAAAGAATTCCCCGGACGATATGGACTTACTTCGAAACCATTCATACAGTAAACATTTGACGGTACATAGACATGTATGCGTCGTATCTTAGCAAATTTTGTGCAGTGCCCCTTTCATAACATCTGGAACTGCGGATGAATCATGGACGTGTCTGCTGTAGCAGAGAGCAGGTCATCTGGTGACAGTGACCGAGATGGTCTTAACGACAGCTCAAGTATCACGAAAGACGGTCGCTCAACATCTTCAGCTCTAAGTAATGGCGTGTCTCGTCCCTCCGCAGAGACCAACAAGTTTCAGAGTGCAATTTCAGCTTGGAGGAGTAAGTGGTGCACCTATGTTCCGTGGAGCAGAAAGCTAATCTCTTAATCCCCAGATATTGACCTGACCAGGCTGGTACCTGGATTGGACAACACAGCGTCAGAGATTGTCTCTCAACAACGAGATGCTCTACTATCAAGAAAGGACTTGGCCCAGAAAACGAAGGATTTCAGAAAGCTCGATGATGAGGCAAAGCTTGGGGAGTTCAAGGGCTTATTGAAAGGTAATTGTCGTACTATGCAATTACAATCTAAGCTTCTAATTTGAAGGCAGCATATCAGACGTTCATTGACCTCCTAACAAGTCACGGCAAGACGACTTCTGCTGCTTTTCTACAGACATACTCCTCAATCTCCGAAGCCCTGGACCCTTATCCTCTGCTCGAAGCGTCCGTCGATGCTCTATCACTATCCGAAGATACATTGCCTAAGTTGACATTGGAGAATGAGCACCTTCAGAAGAGCATAGCCAACCTTACAAATCAGCTTGACAATGCGGAGCGCCAACTGGAGGAAGAACGTGCTGCACGGAAAGATTTGGAGGAATCGCGAGAATCAAGATTGAAAGATGTCGAGAATCAATGGAAAGCCGTAGTTGAGGAGAAAAAGGACAACTGGGAGTCCCGAGAGCGCAGCTTAGAGGAGAAAGTAGAGAATCAAGACCGTCTTCTGAACGAACTAAAAGCCAGCTATGAAGTAGCTCAACGCTTGGGACAGACCGGCGAGAGTGAGAACGAGAGCCATCAAATCTCCGTCAGCGCTGCGGAGCTGGAGATCGTAAGCTCAGACCTTGACAGGACGAGTCAACGCCTGGCGGAAGTGGAAGCAAGGAACGAACAACTGCGAATAGAGCTCGCTGAAGCTTCCTCTAACGACCATCGAAAACCAACGAAGGACGAAGATTCAGCCAGTGCCCGCTTGCGATCGGAAAACTCCTCTCTGCTGAGAAAGCTTGAAGCAAGCAAAATGGAGAGAGATTCGGAGTTGAGAAAGCAAGAGAGTCGAATTCGTAATCTGGAAAAAGACACAAAATCGTTGCTGCAAGATAGGGAAGATTTGCGTGGCAAAGTCCACTCATGGCGCGACTATCCAGAAGTCAAGCGAGAACTGGAAATGTTCAAGGTATGCCAATAAATAGCAAAGAGGCAGTGATGTTCTCTAACGTGCCTTTTGCAGTCTATCGAATTTTCCACGCTTGATGATGACGAGACAGGTAGAGCCGCGAACGATGATGGCGATATCGATATGGATCGTGAGCTCGTTCAAGGCAACGATCTAGCTAGAGATGGGAAAAAGGAAACTCTCGAACAATTGCTGCTTGCTAGAAATCAGAAGCTAAGTAACGAGATGGCCGTTTTGAGGGTATCCCATCAAGATCTACAACGACAGTTGGATTCTTTACAGGAGACTTTGTCAAATACAAATGCAGAACTGGAGCGGTCGCGGAGCCTAAATGCAATATTGGAAACCGATTTGACCCGAGTTCAACAGGAGGCCTCGACTACCTTTCCATCATCAGCTATGTCCACTACTGGGACTTATACATCTCGATATCCGGCATCGACAGCTTATAATGCCAATACTCTTGGGAGCCGCCGAGGGAGGACTTCGCCAACATCTTCGATTATATCTGGTTTCGATCCCCAGAATAACTCACGCGGCACCTTGGATGCGATCCGTGCGGGGGAGGCGGTCGGAGGCGGATCTGGAATCCTGCCGATGATCCAAGCCCAGAGAGACCGCTTCAAGCAAAAGAATGCCCAACTTGAAGGAGAGCTTTCGAAACAATACAGCACTGTATCTTCGTTGCGTCAGGAGATCGCTTCCCTGCAAAAGGACAACCTCAACCTCTATGAGAAGTCCCGTTACGTCTCGACATATAGCCGAGGCCAACCGTCTGCATCGGCTTCAGCGCTCTCTCAAACACCTCAGTCTACCGCCATACAAATTTCCGCAGATACATCTTCCGGACTGTCGACAGACCGGTATCGATCAGCTTACGAAGCCAACATCTCCCCCTTTGCCGCCTTCAGAGGGCGGGAATCGACACGAGCCTACAAACGTATGAGTCTGCCAGAGCGGATGGTTTATTCCATCACCCGTATGGTGTTGGCAAATCGAACGAGTCGGAACGTATTTGCTGGATACTGCTTAGCGTTACATATATTGATCTTCATCATGCTCTATTGGATGCAGACCGTCGATATAGAGAAACACGCAAGCAACCTCGGCGAGGCGGCGGGAGCCGTTGTAGCCGGTGGGAGTGCCCTGGGCGGTAATCCAGGAGCGGCTGCACAACATGGCGATTGGCATCCAGAGGGATTTCAAGCCAATCCTTCGTAGAAGACATTCTTACTTGATGTTAAGCAGCAAGTTTTAAGGATAACGTCGACCAATAACTGCATGAAGTTGCCTTGTCTCGGTGTGGCCAAGGTCCTTGACTCAAGGTTCTACATCAATTTGATAAGCTCGAGTCAAATTCTTGCTACCACCACGCTTACGGTTGACGAGGTAGAGGGAACATGTTATTGGACTTCTATCGAAACGCTTCCCGTTGAGCCTCATCGTCTTCCCCACCCAACCAGATCAGACGATAAAATAAGGATTGAGCGCCATAACAGGTGGCCTGGTCGTTGTGGATCCACGATGGTGTTCGTAGAGTGAGAGCAGATGTTCGGTTTTCAGACTTGGCTGCATAAGTGATTGGTCCACGGTTCACCCGCAGGATCTCGAAGCGCCCGGGTGGATCTGCTATCACCAACAACTGGAGGTGCAGGTGCATTATACTTAACGATAGGTACTGCATGCACCAACCCGGGCCACCTGATTTTAGACTGCGCTACCCTTTAGTCAATCAACCTTGATTCTGAGGTAAAAGCTCAAATGAAGGTGGTATGATTCTGTGTTTTCCTCTCGAACCCAAGTGCAAACAGAGTCTCTGTTTGAAGGGAAAGTCGCCGAACACAGCAATGCTCTAATGCGCTCCAGCCCATCTCATCAAAATATACAACCATCCAGCCTGCCTCAAGACCAGCAACAATGGGCAATTGCGACGCTGTCTGCAATCTTTCCTGATTGGTGCAACCCTAATTCAACAGCCAATCGGCAAGGCCACGTCCTTCCCTCTCTTTCGCGGAGCCGCCCAGGTAAGGATTGTGCATACAACCCGCATCCCCCTCAATCTATCCCAGGCAACTCAGGCCAAAGAGGCCTGACCAGCTGCCACTGCAAGCGCCATCAATTTTGTTTTTAGATCTCCCAGCTTCCATATCGTCAACCCCGTTAATTTTCCCATTGTGTCGGTATTGCATCGACCAGAATAGAAACCTGGACAATATACATAAGAAACAAACATGACCTCCTCCACAATGCATTTACGCTGTGCTACACTCAAGCCACTTCAATCTGGACATTGTAACTGTGCTTGTCGGTCCGGATCTAACCAACATCCTCTCTCCCTGACTCTCGTGTCCACTCACTTCCATCATGCAACCATCACTCATACTTCTATCATGTCTGGCGGGTTTGACATGGTCGGCTGCGATAGAAAAGCGGGGTGAAGAGCCATGGTCCGAGCCTGTTATGGAATACTATGAAGCTGTATCGAGAAGATTAGCCAAGGCGAGAGACCATCCTTTACCCAAGGATGCATCGAGTTGTCTTCTGTCCAATGCCACCCTTCCGTCTTCTGCACTTCCAACGAACGCTTCTCTTGCACTGTACCATGTTGCTATCGGACGTGGAACACAGGTTAGTCGTCCAGTTTATAATGCCACCACGTTCCATTGAATCATCTTTACTAAAGCCTTTCCAGAACTATACGTGCGCCTCACCCTCCGCAACCCCCGTCCCCATTGGCGCCGTCGCAACCCTCTTCAACGCCACCTGCGTGGCCTCCTCCGACCAAGCAACCCTAGACTACCTTACCGGTCTCGCCTACCAAACGCCTGTGGACAGCCCCGCCATCGTCCACGGCCCCGCCAGCGCCGACACCTCCGGCCACCACTACTTCACCAACGACGCCAAAACCGCAACCTTCAACCTTCACAACGCAGCCGCAGACTTCGGCATTACCTTTAGCAACAAAGTCAATTCCGCCCCATCCCAGGAATACTTTCCCGCCAGCACCTCCGGGGTCGCATGGTTGCAGCTCAAAGTCCTCCTCACGCCACCTACGCCGCTTTTCATCGTAGACGCGGATCGAGTTGGCGACGTGCAGCAGATCTACCGCGTCAAGACCATCGGAGGCAATCCGCCACCGACATGTGACGGGCAGCCCGCAGTCATAAAAGTGGATTACGCGGCGCAGTACTGGTTCTACCATCTGCCCTCAGATTCACAATCGCAATCAGCGGATTAGGTTTTTCTTTCCCTTTTTCATTCGGATCACTCTGTTCTCCTAGATACCTTCGCTACACGGCACTTTGGGGGCGGGGCGTTCCGGGCCTGCGGGCAGTCTTGGGTTCTATATGGTAGCTTCTCGAGTGACATACTGGGCTGCCGAAAGAGCGCCTTCAACTTCTCTCCGGATTGGGGAGAGGAGGGTTCATAATATAAATATATATTTTCCAATGACCGGTTCCAGTCGTTACCATGATACTTCTTCGTGATTCAGCCCTTCGATTCTAGTAAATATAAATTCAAATCGACCGAACCAGGACCTAAAAAGTGCCAGTCAAACCCAAACCCAAATACATACCCTAAAAAGAAAACCCCCACCCAACCTTCACACTGAAACCATCATAGACATTATTTAACATAGCCCAAAAATAGTAAATCCCACCATCTCCACAAACAAAATTTAAAAAAAACATTCCGCGTGGGACTCGAACCCACAGCCTCCAGATTCCCAAGTTGTAACCAGATTTTTTAAAAGGTAGCGGGTAGAAGTCTGGCGCGCTACCATTGCGCCAGCGGAACAATTTTTATTCTGGTGATCGGTTAGAAAATATATAAAGTTATGTTGTGGGTGGAGGGAATGAGGAAGTGGGTGGATGGGATGAGAGGAAGTTGCGCAAGTGGTTATGTTGTGTAATTTATGGGGTTATGAGATGTGCTTCTGGATTGGTGGTGATATGAGGGCTTTGACGCAAGCCACGAGAAGAGTTTCTTTGTACAAACACCAGAGCTAGCTACTTAATAACCCAGCCTATGCTCAACTCCTGGTATCCAGATCCAAGTCTAATGCATAGAAAGAACTCCCGGCCAATGCATCCCCTCTCTATTTCAAACCCAAGTCCCCCCCTCGCAGTTAGCAACCCACTAAAGTTCCTTTTTCAAAAAATGCTCCGGTTTATGCGACGTCTCGAAATCAATATGCACATATGCCCTTTCCACATCCGGCAGGCTCTCGAGCTTCGTCTGCAGTTCCTCGGCGACGTCGTGCGTGGCGCGTAGGGTCTCGTTGGGGTCCATGACGATGTCGACTTCAACGATGATGCGCGGGCCGCTATAGTAGGCGCGGACGGTGTCGATGCCGGTGATCATGGGAGAGTGGGTCATTGCTGTGGAAGGGTGGGGTTAGTGTTTGTGATATACTAGCTGCGTCGAGGGTTGGATAGGGATAGAAAGAGGAGTAACAAGAAGGAAAAGGCTCACCAATATAAGTGATCCACTGCTGCAATTGGGTACTAGCGGTAACACCAATAAGCAGCTGGAATTCCTTGTACGCGGTGGTGAGCCAGAGAGTAGAGATCAACAAGGAGAGAGCTATGGCGCCGGCGGGATCAATCCACCATCTTAATTTTGCCCCGCCAGCAGATGTGAGAAGACCGATTCCGTTGATGATCAAATCGTTTCGGTGATCTTCCCATAGAATGTGTATTTGAGAGTAGACTTTCCGCAAAGCCCAACAATAGCAGAACAACGCGAGCTTCGTACAGAAGGCAGCTCCAACAACGGCCATAGAGGTGATGTAGAAGTCACTGGTTAGTTTTTTGTTTCCATTCTTGTCTTTGGGCGCGCCCTGGGTAAGCTGGGATATGGAGAAGGCAATTATGACCCATGAAACTGCTGTCATGAGGAAACAGAAGACAATGTTTCCAGCCGTCTCAATTCTGGCTTTCCCTGAGGGAAACCTTCTAGAATCAACCCTTCTTACAGCACGATTGCTCAATATGAGCGTTACATTTGACATTGGGTCGAAAATTGCATCTGCCATTGTAGTGAAGAGGGAAAGCGAGCCAGAGGATGAGGCGGCGTAGATTTGGAGACCTGCAAGAACGACATTGGCGGCAAAAGATCCCTTGACTGCGATCTGGAATTTCAAGTGATTGTCTCCTTCAAACTCCCTAGCCTGCCGGACGTGTTCATCCACAGGCTTCAGCCATCTCTCGATATTCTCGTTTTGGCTTTCATAGAAATGTTGGATCTTCCTTGCCTTCTGGGCTTCTTTATTGAAAGTAATGGGCCCGCATCCATCACGCTTCCTTGACGTATTTGCGCGAATCAGGTTGATCTCGCTTTCCGATCTCAGCCTTGACGACAGCTGATATGGATCGTTTTCTAGGGTGTAATTGGGAGGGGTTTGGCCCTCTACGTCTGTTGAGGAGGAGCGTGTAATGGGATGCCGAGCGATTGGGTCGTTCTCGTTAGAATTGGGTATTATCGCCTCGTATGAGGTGCTCAGGGCACGTTTGAAGGAATCGTGGCCGTCCAGTTGGGGGATCGGGGTCGAAACTTCCGAACGCTCAAGATGGATATGGAATGGATGAGGGTGCATCGTTATCGTTTGGTCGAGGCTGGTAATTGATGCCATTATGGCTAACTATGTGTTCTAAACGCTCTAACTGAGAGCAATGAGGGTATGGATGCTGTTTAACACAATAGCCAGAGCACATGCAGTGCTTTGGTTGAGGACAACAATCTTACGAGTGTGACGGTGTGGCTACGAGCTCTTGAGGCGCAGTCCAAAGATTACCGAGCTAAATTAAGCGATTGTATCATAACTGACGCAAATGCCGGGCTAAACTCCGGAAGGTTCTCCACTCCGTACCATCATGGTTACAACTGTCATGCATGCGTGGTGAATTGCTGCAGCGTTACCACCATGGTCGTGACGAAAGGTGTAGTCAGGCTGGCCTCAGATCCTCTCAGATTGAACTTTCTACATCTACAAGAGGTGTCATTGCTCAGTACACTAGATCAATTTCTGACGTCGATGCCATTGCTAAGCCTTTGATAAGAACTACCTTCGGCGCATGATAGAAGAGTACGATCAGATCTAAGAACCGGATAGCGGGTAGAACAAGGCTCGGAGAAGAAAAGCTTAGAGTTCAAGAGAGATTTGCAAGAGCAAGTCAAGGATTCCTCCGCCATGGATCCATCCAAACTTGACATCTCTCCATTGAAAGACCTAACCGTGGACAACATCACAGAGAACACGGTCCGAATTAACTCCCAGTGTCCAGACCCTCGCATGAAGTATGTCCTTGAGAGACTCGTCAGTCATCTCCATGACTTCGCCAGGGAAACCCGGCTAAGCACCGAGGAATGGGTAGCTGGCTATGAGTTTCTCACTGCCGTGGGGCAAATCTGCTCAGATGTTAGACAAGTAAGCTCCGATCCCTCGAGAGCGAAGCGAATCAGATAAAAACACTAACCTGAAGCTGACCGCATTCCTAGGAATTCATACTCCTCTCTGACATCCTCGGCCTCTCCCTTCTCGTCGACTCAATCGACCACCCAAAACCACCCTACGCAACTGAAGGCTCCGTTCTCGGCCCGTTTCATACCCATGAAGCCCAAGAGATGCCAAATGGCAATGCCATGTCCCACGATTCCGCTGGCACTCCCCTTCTTGTCCTCTGCACTGTCAAAGATTCCCACGGCAAGCCTATCCCAAATGTCAAGATCGACATATGGGAAACGGATTCCAAAGGTCACTACGATGTGCAATATCCCGATCGTGAAGGACCAGACGGACGGTGCATCATGCGCAGTGATGAGGAGGGCAACTTTTGGTTCAAAGCTATCAAGCCAGTATCATACCCGATTCCGCATGACGGCCCAGTCGGGAAACTCCTAGAAAAACTTCACAGACACCCATATCGGCCTGCACACATGCACTTTATGTTCGAAAAGCCTGGATATGACCATTTGATCACAGCTTTGTATTTGCGAGGCGATCCCTACGAAACCACCGATGCCGTCTTCGGTGTCAAATCCTCCCTCATCGTCGACCTTGACCCCCTCCCTCAGACTCTAGCCACCGAATACTCCCTGCCCTCCCGCAGCCTGCTATTGACATACGATTTCGTGCTGGTGACGGAGAAGGAAGCGAGTGATCTGAGGGATGAGAAGAGTAGAAAGACTTTGAAGGAACTAGGGAGGAAGATTAGGATTGTGGAGGGATTGCCGGTGCCCGATGTGGATTAGGGTTTCGGGTATGGGAACGAAAGAAGATGGGCGCTGGAAAGAGGAAGTGAAGTAGGATTCGGGGGTGGTAGGATATTCGATTCTTACTTTACCACTCGTGCCACGGCAGATGCTTATAGTTGCTAGTTTCAAATTCGATAGTGGATAATGCCACACTGTAATCCTAGCGACAGCGCGTTAAGGTTATCGATAACACGATAAGAAAAGTTCTCGATAGAATACGCGTCATACTTAGATTCAACGGCTGCTAAATGTTTACCAAACTGTGTTTACTTTTTGATATCCATCCTGAGTTACTCAAGAAAATCAGTCGTTCGAGGCAGCAGAGGTGCTCACTTGGAAACACGGCTGCAAAGTTTCCCTACAGATTCCAGATCAACAATATTCCAGATAGACGTTCACCTTCTCGACTTTTGATCAGTTTGAACCCTTGCCCCTGGGCTTAGACTCGCCCAACGATTCATTCCCCATTCACTCTCCCAATCCCCATATCTGCGCTATTATCTGACCCACAATCATTCACAACTTCTTGTTTCCTAATCTCGCCCACCCCCGCTTTCCCCCCATCTTCTTTCTTGTTTCAAGGAGTATGAACAGAAAGAGAAAACGAGAAGGTTCATCCGACGTGCGTATTTCCTGTGCTGCGAAGCTGTAGTCTTGGGTTGCTCGTGGTCACTAACGTGGGTACAGTCGCAACAGGAAGATCCGCCAGAAGCACTTCAAGTGAGTTTACCTTCATATAGGTGGGGGTGTTTTTCCGCCTTTATTGCTTACTGACTGTGGGTTATAGGAGCAGGAACTTCCAACAAGGGATACAGAACCTACAGTATATACAACAGCTCCTACGCTACCAGCTTCTCCACATCTACCGCCGTCTTTAGGCGCTGCGCAACCTCTCACCGAGGAGAATCTACGCATTTTAGAGGGATCCTCTATTATCAGTGAAGTGGCGCCAAAGAAATCTAGTGTAGATGTTACTACATCCACTACTAAGACCACAAATACCGCGGCACCGTTGGATACGAAGATCCGCGAAGATGTCATAAAAGCCCTCCGGAGCAACAAGCTTTGGATCAAGGACCCTGTAGCGAGGCAAAGGTACCCAGAGGTGGTAGACTTCGCTTCACAGCTTATCACACACAAGCGGCACTCCGACATGGACGAGATCTCTCAGCAAGAAGCCCTCGAGAGCCAGGTGGATTATGGTCCTACTAACGAAGCTACCTTCGTTGCTGAGATGTGGCGGCACATGCACAAAGACTACCGCGACAAACGTACTTCCGGCGAACCTGGCTCGGACATCCTGGACGCAGACTGGACGACCGAAACATGGCATAAGGCTCATCTGAATGCAAGATGGGATCGAGAATTCCGGCCAGAGTCAATACCACGCGTTGATACCAAGAACGCAACAATCATCAAGCTTCTCCAGGCTTTGCCACGCGTCAAGAATCCGAAACCCGATTTAGCTTACGGAATCAAGCATAGGGCGTTGACGCAGACGGAGTTGGATGTTGCCAACGCGCACCTTCGTTTCTCAGAACCCTCCCCAGGGCTTTGCTTTCCGTTCTTCGCAGCGGAGTTCAAGGGCGCTGGCGGCGTCCCGGAGGAAGTAGAGTTACAGGCCTGCCGGGTAGGCGCTGCCATGGTTGATGCGATCAGGGGGCTGAACAAATTTGCAGGGCTTGAAAAGAAGGATGCTGGCGCCGACATGAGCTCGTTCGTCTTCACGTTGACTATGATCCCATCAAGTGCGCGTATGCAGGTCCATTGGGCACAGATCGTACCGGGAGAGCCAAATATCTACCACATGCACACCATCGGGAGATACTGGCTAGACATTGGGCGCGATTACAAGGATATCCGCCGCGATCTTAACAACATCCTGGATTGGGGCCTTTCGGTCCGCTTACAACATGTCAAGGACACGCTCAATGCCATCAATAAGAAGAATGTCGCTGCTCCACCACCAAAGACGCAGAATACTGGAACAGAAGCGAGCGAGAAAGGGGACGCCGGGGTGGAGCAAGGATCAGTTGGCTAATTGGTCGAATTGTCCAGACGTGTATTATGTGGATAGCTACAAGTGGGACCAAGGGACCTCCATTTCCATTTCCATTTCCATTTCCATTTCCATTTCCATTTCCATTTCCATTTCCATTTCCATTTCCATTTCCATTTCCATTTCCATTTCCCTATCCCTATTCTTTAAATAAGCTATCTATCCCAAGCCCTTTCATAACAACAAAAACAAACTACACCACTACCTCCGCCCTGCTGCTATAAGAAGACCTCACTATTTACGCAGCACACCGGTTTCGTATACGCCCACCCCCACTCTCCCCAGCGGCAATGGCAGAAGAAATCGCTTCTGGAGATCTAGATACGAGGCAAGGTTGCATACAGCAGCAGCACGTCACGCTCCGCACACCACCAGCACGCCATATCATAGAGAAAGTAAGGGTTAACATGCTTTTGGGATACCTGCTTTGGGGACTCTGTGGCCGCTAGTCCATAAGGGATTCTTTGAAAACAAGGGGAAGGTTGTGACGTAGGACTTGGACGATGGCAGCGGCTTCCTAGATTAGTTGCACCTCGTCTAGTATCGACTATCATCCTTTTCAAAGGTAAAGTATTCTAATTCTAAGGTCCACCACCTGGTAGGGTAACGAGTGATTAGGTGAGTAGGTAGGCGAGTATGTAGGCAGGCAAGTGAGTACTTCGATGAGTATTCCGCAAACAGAAAGGTATGACTCCCGCCAAAATTCATTTTTAGATTGACATGTTCGAACGCAGCAATACATTTTCCGCCATGCGCAGCAACGAATATTCATCTAAATCTTATGCTTCGAAAGCGCATTTGTTTGCCTCGAAAACCATCAAGTTTAGAAAACTCGAGATTTCGCGCCGTGCCAAAACCTGCCAAGACTGTGCGGAATCTGATAAATTGTACTGTACCCAGTGTTCTTCACTCCGTGGAGCGACTTCCCAAAAGGTCCCGCAAGGCACTCGTGTTCCTGTTCGTGACTTGTCGCCTGTCCTTCGCTGGCTGTAGAGGCATCTTGCAGTGTAGAGATCTGCACAGAGTAAGATGCAGCCTTGCTGACACTCGTGCTGGTGGCAATTCCCTCGTGGAGAGTGCTCAACGACAAGCCATCACTGGCCATACGGCGGAAGTCGTCGGCGACCTCGCTGTTGTACTGCATAGGATCGAGTCCCTCAAAGATGATGGGCGAGTGGAGCTTGGCTAGTTCCGCGACATTGTTGAGACTGAAACGTGTAATGGGCGTATCTTTTGGCACTTGAACCTTGAGTCCAAAAGGATACAGAGGCTCCAACTTCACCTGCTGGTCAAATGCAACCGCTTCATTGGTACCGATAACGCTGTACATTGGTACGTCGGCACACAAAAAGTTGAGGCCAAGCTCATCCTTACAAATCTTGTAAGTCACATCACTGTCCGTTGGCTTGCGGCCAAGGCTCAAAGAGACGTTCGTGACATCCAGATAGGGAGTGTTGTGCCAAGGTGTGACGGGAAAGGTGCTATGCCGCTTGTGAGGCAACAATGCCACCGAGAGTTTACTAGTATTATCACTCGCATGGATAGATAGGCGAACGTGTAATGGGGACTTGCTTGCCACCAACGCGGAAAAGGCCTTGCCACGCTCAATCATGCCACGCGCCACCTTGGAACTGTGCTTCCTGGCAGCACTCTTGCCCATACCCTTTTCACGGAAGGATGTCGCCAAATCCAATTCAAGGAACTTCATATAGGCACGATACGTCAAAAGGGCATTGTTGTCCTTTTTGATGTCCTCGTCAAAGACATACCCAGGGGGAAGAAAAGAGACAAAGAGACGTTCCTTGAGCTTTCCAATGCGACTTGCATACTCTTCAGCAGTAGTTGGTGAGCTCTCGCTACCAACCAACTCGAAGAGATCCGTGAATTTCAAGTGCTTCAGTCCCAGACTCTCGGTGATGCGGTGAAGACCCTTTGCATAGTCGAAAACTTCCTCGTCGGAAACGCCCAACAAGTCATTGTAACAGGAACCATCGCTTACGACAGTGACGTGGCCACCAGGCGAATAAACTTGCTGGATGCGTGCACCAATAGAGTTGAAATGTTGGAGAGACATGCGTTCACCCACATCTGGATCGGGGCCTAGGACCTTGGATTCATGGTTGGGGCTCTTGAATGGATACGCAGGCACCACCATATTAATGGGTTCTTGTTTGGCAATAAAGCTGCGCAGTGTGTCCAACATTTTGGGTTCCATCACGTCTTTATACCTATCGCCAGGGCCGCGGATACGGTACGAGGCAATAATCTCAGCGATACGCTCAACCAGAGCCTCATGGGCCGCCGTTCTCGTTGTCGAATTTGAATTCTCCAACGAGAGCGTCTTGGTAAAATCGAGGCGGGATGGGCCAAATGCCTGAAGAGGCTTAAAAGTCCAAGGCTCAATGTTGGGCCTAACTGCAATGGTGTTGGACGTCATGATGGCTCGCTGTGGTGACGACGTAGAAGACTACTACAGTGGCAATGAGACAGCAATGAGAAGAAATAATGGTTGGACAGCAGCGCTCATAGGAGGTGGGAGTGGTGCGTCTGACTGAGTATACTCTCTACTATACAAATACTAACCATCTCTTTTGCCGTCTCGTGTTCCTTGCAGTCCACCCTGTGGTTGTGTCCGACTGAGACGGCAAAAGGTATCGCATTATTCCGCGGTAACCGTGAGCTCCGCGGGTGCTTGATACCCTGGGGTCTCTAAGCATTATTCTTAGATTTTGTATAGTATGTCATACTAACAAATTCCACATGTCCGCTGGCAAAGACTGATACAGCCGGCCAACCATCTTCGCAGTCCGCGGCTTTCGTTGTTTAAAGCTCTAGGATGAAAAATTTCTCCTCCGATCTCAATCCGGGCCCTCTCTCCGTTTCAACATACTTGTAAAAAACATCCTCTTCTCATTACAATGAAGCGGGAATCCAAACTAACTCAACTTGAACGGTGCTTCGCTGCAATTGAGCGTTCTTTGCCCGGCATCTCCGGTCACCAGAGTTTGCCCCTTTCTTTGAGAATGAACAGATTCATGTTCATACCTAGAAGGACATTCTGCCACAGCATAAACATTGCACCCAGAAAGTATCCGAGCCGACGTTCCTGGGTCTCACAAAGATGCTCTATCGGAAATTGGTGGTTTGAATGATGACTTTGCAGAGAACCATTCAGCTTGCAAACCGAGAAGAGACTAAAGTACCTTTCCGAGAAGGCATTGTTCTCGGAAGAGCAGAAAAGCAAAGGATGTAAACAGCTAACAGAGACTACAGAAAGCAAAAAACAACTTATGATGTTGAAGGCAGATATGATCCAAACCTTACTCCAGAGATTGCAAAGCCGTGACTGTTGGAAATAGGGGAGATGGTAATCTCCGCCTTCATAGGGCTGATAGCGCTGGGGCCCGCTAGTAGAGTTTTCACCTGCTCGCTCCTCCTAGATAAACTCCTAACAGCTTCAACCCCATATATCAAAATGCCCCATATGGCCTCGTATTGCAACAATGACCTTGTGTTTGCAAGATCTGTTCTCGTCGCTCTTTCCCTGTTTCCACAGCCAGATACTTAGAAAAGGGGCAACGGGGAGGGCATTACTTCACAAAATTGCTGTCAAAAAAGACATTTATCATGTGGTTCTCGATTTGAATGAGAAAATAGATTGATAAACGGTGCAAGTAGGAGCACCTAGAGATTGACACAAGGCCCATGTATTTAGATTTGAGGAATACTATGGACACTTTAGACAAGAGCACAAGAAGCATGCAGCAGCATGCCAGATCCGACCAAATATGCCTGCAACTATGCGTGTAGAACTCTCGTACCCCTGTTTCTCCCGCTATCGTGTGGGCTCAGGCCATCTACTGCGGAGGAGGGACAGCCTTCTTGTACGCGGCTTGCACCGCGGGAAGAGCATCGAGCTTCTTGATGTAGGCATCAATGGCAGGATACTGGTCAAAAGGCTTGAGAGCTGGGCCAGCTAGCGCCGAAAGCTTGAGCCAAGGAAGGATAGCAAGGTCGGCAATGGTGAGGTGGCCAAGCGCAACGTAACCCCCGGGAGCGGAAGCAAGGCGCGTCTCAAGGACAGAGCGCAGACGCTCCACCTCGTTTTGGTAACGAGCAATGATGCTCGGGCCAGGCTTTTCCCCGTGTGCGCCCTCGTGGAAAGCGAGGAACCACACCAGTTGTCCTTGGGAAGGACCCAAGCCAGAGATTTGCCATGCAAGCCACTGGTTCACGTTGGCCCGCTCCTCGGGGGTGCTTCCACCAAGCTTGCCGCTCTTGTCGTACTAGACCAAAGGAAACATACATCAGCTCATTTTCTTGGTACTCCTGCACGCTGCGTCGTACCTTTTCAGCAAGGTACTGAAGGATAGCACCACTCTCAAAGACGGTAAAATCCTTGTTGCCATGATCAATGAGACCTGGAACACGGCCGTTGGGGTTGACCTTTGAAGTGTAGTTGGTATCCTTGACTGTGCCCTTGCCCTCACCAAATCCAAGGGGAATAGTGTCGTATTGGAGACCAAGGTGCTCCAAGGCGATGGCGGCCTTGACAGGGTTGGGTCCCGGACCTACACAGCCAGAAAGCGGCAAATTAGAATGGATGAAATCGTTGACTGATATGTCAAGCAGTGATGCCTCACCAGCGTGCGTGTAAAGCGTAAAGGGAGATCCAGTCATGGCTAGATAAGAAGAAGCAAAAGTACAGCTTTGTACTCGCAGTGTAGAAGAAATGTGCTTGAATCTAAATGCGTTCCTGCAAAGTGGAGAGGCAGAAAAATTCACATAAGTGTGAGGTGCCAGTGTCTACGTCGGACTGCTACTGAAGCAATGTGCTGAGGTCAATAAAAAAATGGTCCGTCGCACAGGTCTTTCAGTTGCAAGAATTGTCTGTTGAATGACACTCTTCCGAGAATGAACTCGATAATAATACTCGGAACTTTCGGCAGGTACGGAGCGTATAGATGCACTAGGAGATTCGGAGTGTAGTCCATGTTGTAACGAAGAGGTTCAATGACCCAGAATTGTCTATTCCTGACATCTTCATCCTCGGAAAGCACAGTGAGGAGGTAAGGCATCAAGCGCGCTCTGCAGGAGCTATGGTAGACGCCAAATGCTCCAAGTGCGTGTCCGCGGGACGTCAACGTGCGAGGTCCGCGTATATGCGGTCGGAAGCCTGCTGACCACTTGGCGTTATCATTGGCCTCGCACGACACTGGACATGCTGGCGGAAAGCATGAAACGACAAAGCCGTGGAAAGTGTCATTCTGCATATGGTTGTTCGGCGGAGCAGTCAATTGGGCCAGACAAGGGAGAAGCTCGTCCGCTCCCAAGAGAAAGACATAAAAGTCCATGCCAACTGTCCCAAATGCTCCCACTTTTGAAAGCGCACACGACATCCTGCAGTCTCCTGTCTCTCCATCTGCTTTCTTGTTCACACTTGTACTACGCATCATCATGACTGTTACGGCACCTACTCCAAAGCACACGTTTACTGAGCGCGCTGCAGCAGGCAACCTGAATGATGCTCAGATTCTCAACTCCAACAATGCAGCTGGTTCGGATCTCCCCAACGATTCTGACGTTGTCGTTGCCGGTGGTGGTATGCATGGTCTCGTTTACGCCATTCACTCAGCCAAGTACAAGCCAGGCAACCTGAAGATCTCACTCATTGAAAAGAGCAGCAAGCCTGGATACAAGATTGGCGAGAGCACCCTTCCCCTCTTTTCTCTGTGGTGCAAGATGCATGGTCTCACGGCCGAGTACCTCTTGCGGCTCTTTGGCCTCAAGGATGGACTGTGCTTCTACTTTCTCGACCGGGAGAACCAAGGAAAGTACACAGACTTTTGCAGCAACGGCACACCAGGTGTCTTTTTGAGCGGTTTCCAAGTCGAGCGGACGATCAGTGAGCTTCTCTTTACACTCCTTGCGCAACGGAATGGTGTCAATGTATACCATGGAAGGCAAGTCGACTTTGGTGCCACCAAGATTCAAGGTGGTGTCAAGAAGAGCAAAATTGAAATTGCCAAGGGCAAGTTTGATGGCAAGCCTGCGGCAACGATTGACTCTTCGCTCCTTGTCGATGCGACCGGCCGGTTCCGTCAGTTGGCTTCCAAGAATGCTCCTGTTCACCGTTTCGAAGGATGGAACTACGACGCCTTCTGGGGTTATTTCACTTGCCCGAAAGATGAGAGCAAGATTCCTCTCCGCTTCTACGAAGGTCTACACACCAATCACCTATGCTTCCCCGAAGGCTGGGCCTGGATCATTCGTTTCCCCTCATGGGAAGGTAGCCCCACTGCCAACTTGATGGACATGATATCGTATTTGCTCGACTGCGCCGAGGCGAGTGTTCCAGGTGACCAGATCCCAAGCTCAGAGGAACTCGCCAAGATGTTTGGACTCCAGTTCCAGTGGGTGATGAGCATTGGCTTTGCTGTGCGCAACGACGTCAAGTACCCCGAAGACATGTCTGCATATGGAACGAGGGAAGCTGAGCGCAAGTTCAACTACATGGTCGAGAAGTACTCTCTCATCAAGGAGTTCATGACCCACTTTGAGCTCATCGAGAACCTCTACGGCCCAGGCACGACTTGGTTCGTCCGCAAGGCTCTGACATATCAGTCTCCTGTTGTCTCTGGCCCCGGCTGGCTTGCCATTGGCGATGCCTGTGGTTTCACCAACCCACTCCATTCTCCCGGTATCACGGCCGCCATGTCTACGTCGACGTACGCCGCCGAGCTCACGCACAAGGCCCTCGAGGCTGCACAGAGTGCCACCAATGCCGAGGCTGCCGAGCACTCAATCCGCAAGACATTGGCTCCTTACGATGACTTTGCCAAGCGCCTATACCCAGCACTCAACCAGATGAATCGTTTCAACTACGTCTGCTTCCGTGAGCCAAGACTGGGTCCTCAAATCTCATGCCTGTGGCAATTCTTTGCGGGTATAGGTATTCCCGGCTGGCAGCTCATCCGGCAAGACTACAACTTGACGTTCCAGACGTACGTTCCTCACTCGATCAACTGGGCATGGGGATCCATGGTCCCCGAGTACGATGCCGTTGCGCGCAAAGCCATTGAACTCATCGGACCCATTCCTCTGGAAGACTCGGTGCCCGACGCCACGGTGCGCGAGCTGATTGAGTTTTCCAACCGCATCAAGAAGGTTGCCGTGGAGTCGAACCGCTTCAACTTCCGATGGGACGGCCTGCTGCGTTACTACGACATCTGCCTCAACTACAGCGAAGAAAAGACGTTCAAGGATAAGTTTGCCCGCCAATGCTCCCACTGCGCTTCCTGGCTCGTCCTCCGTCCGGATTGGAAGAAGTGCTACTCGTGCGGCAAGGAGCGGACGGACGAAGAGGCGGCCATCGCGTGGAATCCTCCTTTGGCCGTCGATGAAGTCAAGGCTCTTGTCCGGGCCTCGGATGCCGTGCCTGCTGCTCGCCGGGAAAAGGAGCATGTCGCAGATGCCCCTGCCTTTGCCACACTTCCGAAGGAGGTGTCTGTGTAGAGATTCGTTGCTTTTCCCCCTCTCTTTTTTGCTATATATCGTAAAATTTTGTTTAGATTCCGCTCTTTGTTTTTGTTTTTGTTTTTGTTTTTTAATTTTGTCGCGGTTTTTGAGAATCGAATAAATAAACGGTCTTTTGTGATTTGCGTCCTTTGAAAACGTGGAATTGCGCAAGAAACGTTTTTGGTCAGGAAGGATTGTGTGTGAAAAGGATAGCGAAATGCTTCTATCTAGTCTAGCCGCGCATGTACGTATGACAACAGCAAGTCTGCAAACAAGAAGAAAAGGAAGAATAAAAAAGAGTGGGACACTCATCGGAAGAAGGCTACCCTTCCAATGCGAAAGTTGATCACCTGGAAGATAGACAATATGCTGGGCCAAACACGCATTAGTCTCTGTCTTGAAGACAAGGCACCGAATCTAACAAATTGCATCAATACTCCCTACTCTATCAATTTATTCTACATGCATTGCCGGTGTAGGGCCAATCTATATCTTGCCAATGGTGAAGTCGATTGTAATGCTTCCAATTCAATCATGACAGTATTGACATGCCACTGAAGGATGCTGACCTTTTCTCGTCCAAACCGACCAATCCAAGAGGCGCCACCATTGCCATTTGCAAAATGATGTGGGGTAAAGCTTTCCATTGATCGTTCCGCATAGGAGTAAAAGTCACTGGTTGAGTTACCACCGATAGACGAGTTGATTCCTGCTCTCGACATCGGTCTCGATGTATTTGTGTGCTTGTCTGGTATCAGCAGACCGAGCCCATCGGCAGATTGCGAAGCATGGAGCAAAACTTGCCCTACAAGAGCTGCTGACGAAGCTGGCTGGATGATTCGACGGAAAGTTCCTGGAAAAGGGCGTTCTTCTCCATTGGCACCACTTGTGAGGTCGGTTACCATACTTCGTATTCCTTCGGCTCCTAGATTCACCATGTGCGGGACACCCATGCCAATATTTCTACATTGAGATAGGACGAGTATGCAAGCATCCATGCAAGCATCCATACACATCATCCGAAGTGGTCCAGAAGTTATGACGTCGTGCATTAGATGGAAAGCTTCGTGACGGAACAGTTTGAAGCGGATAAGGCCCAGCTCAAGACTAAGATGGACGTTTTGCACTTGGAGTGCTCTTTGAAGAGAGACTCGATGCTCGTTTGAAGTGTGGCTGCTACCGCTTCGGTTAACTCTCCCTCCTCCACTAGCACTGCCGCTGACTCTATTGTTTGGACCAATACCTTCTCCTCCTCGTCCTGCACCACCACCGAGCAACTGATAGAAACTCAGCTTGTTGTCTAGTGCATCCAGCTCAGAGCAAAGTTCGGCAGCTTGAGCAGGCGAGATGGGACCAGGGCGGATGATGCAATCCTCTGCTCTACGAGAAAGATTGGCGAGGGCTAGCGCGTACTCTAAAAAGTATCTAGTTTGGCTCAGTCTCTCCAAGTGCTCCGTTTTCATTGTAGGCGAGTGTGTTCCATCATCAGGAATCCCTGGAACCTTTGACGGAGGGTCGCTGTGCATTTCGGGACGAATAAAGTAGCTGCCATTGTGGTAAATGCCTGGAGAAGTCCAGTCAAGAACACAGAGAAAAGACCAAAGCTGCCATCGCCATTCACGTTCTTCGAGTGGCACATCGTCATCCCAGGGTGAATCCAAAGAAGCTTCAGCGGCAGAAGAAATAGTGTCAAGGTGGAGCTTGAGGCACTCGGAAGGTGCTGCAAACGATCGAGCGGCTAGAAGCAGTAGTATCTTGATGGCCACAACCCTCAATAGCAAAATCGAGGCACAAGTTGAAGCGGACCCTGTCTGTTGACAATTCGCATGAGAGTCGGCTAGAGAAGGCTGTGCTCTCGGCAACGCGGACATGCTCGCCTCAAAACCAGTAGTGAAAGAGTCCAAGTCTAAATGCGTAATCAAGGACCTTGCCTTTCTCCACAGATCTCTTGCAAAAGCATCAATGTTGATACGAGCAATACCGAGCTCCTGCGCTTTGACCGCGTCAAGATTCACAGCAGCAAGACTTGCACACGCAAGGATAAGTGACACTTTGACGTCAAAATGATCAAGAGAAACGGGCGAGCCGCAATTCTCCATCCCTTTACGAACTTGCTCCACTTCTTCGACTTCAGAGACCAATTGGTGAACATCGATGAATCCAGTTAGCGATCCAGAAGCGTGAAGCTGATGCCATGGAACATCAGAACAAGTAATAAGCCAAACTACTGTTCTCCTTACTAGACGATAAAGTAATACTCACGAATTGCGAAATCAAACCCCATAGTAAAGGACTTTCAGGAAGCAAAGTAGCAGTTCGAGACTGCGTCCATCGTTTGCGATTAGGACTTTGGTATGGGGAATCTGACCCTTGAGGGAAAGAAGAGCACATAGTCAGAATGGGGCTCGTTCCAACAGACACAGTTGTAAAACAACCAAGGGAGCTCGCATCAGACCTACCAAGCGATGGAATGATATCTGGCGTCGTGCTCAACTTTGCCGAGAGACCTTCCAAAGATGCTGCTCCTTCCTTGTATCGGATATTCTCCATCAACTCTGAATTAGAGGTTTTGAGCTCCTTGACCTCTTCTGTAAGCTTCAAAATCAAGTTTGGAAGTTGTTCTAGACTTTCTCGGTTGTTTTTCCTGACAGGAGCGAACGGCACGCCAGGATCAGTTATCAAAGGTCATAAAATCAAAATGCAAAGCTTTGACAAGACTCACTCTGGTCTTTGGCCTTCCTCCCAGGTACACAAATGACCTTCGCCTCGTGCCTGGCAAGCACCACAGGGATCAGAACGATCACATTTGAGCTTCCGCCGTCTGCAAGAGTGGCAGCTCAAAATCTTTTTGTCTTTACCCGTCTTCTGTGGCGGTTCAGGCTGCGAAGAAGCCGACTGCCCTTGCGAATTGTTACAGGCTGCTTCTGCAACTCCATTCGGTGCGTTTGTCTGCATTGTAATGAGCAGTGGTGAATTTGAGGTCTACTTGGTTGACAAATGCTCTGAGAACAAGCAGCAATATGGATCAATATTCGGTGTTGTGGTGAAGGAACAACGAAGGAAGATAGACGTTGAACAACGCGACCTCGCGACGCTATTTTAGCGCTTACCGGATACGGGATTCGTTTCTGGCTTCGGAGTCTTTGGTCAGCACGCCAGATTCCGCGGAGCTTTACGAGCCTCCGTGCCTGGGGGTATGGCAAGCTCAACAATGCAATGTCCATGACAACACGCCTAATCAAATCACAAATTTAGGGCTGAGATCAAAAACAGTATAAAGCCGGTGCCCTAAAGAAGTGCCCATCCTTACTTGCCCACACTGGACACCAATTTTATCTGGCACAACAAACTCTTTTCCCGCCACAAGCGTTCACTTTGCTCCGCTCCACTCCACCTTGCAAAGACCATAATGTCTTCTACCGGCGGATCTACAATTCCACACGACGGACCTCTCAGCAAAGAAGCATCTGAGCGATCTGATAGCGCCGCTGCCGGACCTGGTGGCGCTGGCGAGCCGGACGCAGCTGCTCCACCCTCCCATTTCTCGTCTCCATTTCAAGAGGCTATCTTTATCCTTGTCATTGGCTTGTCTCAGCTCTTTTCCGTCGGAGGTCTTGGAAACACGGCATATTCTGTGCAACAAATCGGTCGTGCTCTCAATGTGACAAGCAATGGACAAATGTCTTGGTTCCTGGCAGCATACTCGCTGTGCGGTGGTGCTTTTGTCTTGGTGACTGGACGACTGGGAGACCACTTTGGCCACAAGTATGTCTTCATCTTTGGATGGATCTGGATGGCCATTTGGTCTCTTGCCAGCGGCTTTGCACACAGTGTTGTCTTCTTCGACTTTGCTCGAGCAATGACTGGCGTCGGCAATGGCGCTCTGGTACCCAACTCGTTTGCACTCTTGGGGCGAGCTTTCCCACCATTTTCGGTCAAGAAGAACCTTGCCTTTGCTTTCCTCGGCTTTTGCGCTCCTTCGGGTTACATCTTTGGTGGCCTCATTGGTGCTGCCTTTGCTGAGAAAGTCACTTGGCGATGGGGCTTCTGGTTCTGGGCCATTAGCTGCCTCATGCTCGGCATTGCGGCTTTTGTCGTTGTTCCACACAGCGTTGGCTCCCCTGTTCCAGGACTCAGTTTCAAGCAATTCGACTACATCGGCACCTTTCTCGGCGTTGCTGGTCTCATCCTCTTTGCCTTTGCATGGAATCAAGCATCTGTGGTTGGTTGGCAAGAGCCTTACACATACGCCCTTCTCATAGTCGGCATCGTCTTTATCGTCGCCTTCGCCTTTTCTCAGTCACACGTCTCGGCACCAGTTTTGCCCAACTCGCTCTGGAAACGCAAAGGCTTTACTCCTGTCGTGACAGCAATGTCTTTTGGCTGGATGTCCTTTGGCATCTTCCTTTACTACACGACCATCTTCATTCTCACAATTCACAAGGAACTTCCTCTCTCTGCCGTGGCAGAAATGGTTCCTCTAGTCATTGGAGGTCTCTTTGCTACGGCATCGGTCGGCATTTTTATTCCAAAGGTTCCAGCCCAGTACATCTTTGGCGTTTCGATGTTCTCATTCCTCATCGGCAACCTTTTGATGAGCTTTGCCAACTACTCAAAAGTCTATTGGGCCTTTATCTTTCCAGCCTGCCTCCTCGTCGTTGGAGGGCCGGACCTCTCCTTTGCATCGGCTGGTATTATCATCTCCAATGCGGTTTTGCCAGAGGAGCAAGGTGTGGCCGGGTCATTTATCTCAACGGTGGTGCAATACTCGATTGCCATTGGCCTCGGTGTTGCTGCCACCGTAGAGGCGCACGTCAACAAGGGCGGTAGCGACATTGTTCTCGGGTATCGTGGTGCCTACTGGCTCGGCGTTGGCTTTGCAGCTGTTGCCTTCTTCGTGGTTGTTCTCTTTGTTCGTGATCACCGCTTCGACGGGACAGAGAATGCCGAGAAGGAGGTCAAGAGCAATGACGGCACAGTCGAAGAAGCTCCTGCAGCAAACGGAAATGCTTGAGAGAACTTCTGGTAGCTTATCATTCGAGTACTTTTGTCACTTCTAGAAATGGATTAGCACAATTGGCTGCAACAATATATTGTTCTTATTCTATGAGAGCTCGTAGCGCGACCGTCTAGAGTTCTAGCTTTGCCAGAAGATACAGACAGACTTGGTACGAGAATTGTAAATCAGCTCTGTGAATATTTAGGTCTCATGGAAAGACCAAGGTATGTTTTCGCGGCTAGAAACCGTAAGAGCTCGAAGAGCTGTGCATACTTGGCGAGGGAATAGGGAATTTTACGCGTTCCTACGGTGCTTTGCGCGCGTCATCACTGCAGCTTTCAGATCTATGGCCGAACAGAGATAAGGAGGGGCAAAAGAGCTATGTAGTATGAAGTAGCCAGTAGAATTGAATAACCAGCTGTGTGAGAAGGATGTACGAAGTACAGGTTAACTACCTATGGAGGATGCTGGATGAACCCGAATTACCACTAGGCCTCAATAGGTCAAGCCCATCAAAACGAACCTCGTGACCTCACTAGCACGTGCATCGAAATGCAAGAGAGATGAACCAAAGAAATGAAAGAATCCTCTGCCCTCGACAATTCTTCTTAGGCCTTGTCAGCGGCGCCGGCTCCGCCTGTCGTAACGTCACTGACCTCTCACCAAGTGCTAGTGCTCGATCCGTCAGTGACGAACGGCACCTGCATTGTGACAGCGCTCTTGAGGCGGACGTAGAATACATAGAATACTCGGAGGCGAAGCAAAGATTCGCGCTACGGACTGTCGAACTCGGTCCGCGGACACTACAAACAACTCTCTCCACGGATTCTCCAGCCAGAGTCCGATTACTCCGCACTAGGTACAGTATACACACAAAATAAGAAGTGAAAACTTCGTCAAATCCCTCAACTCTTGCAGAAAGGTTGTGTTGGTCAAAAAACTCGGACTTGGCATTTTGAAAAAGAAAAGAAGAAAAATGCCCACGCAGCACCGCATCCTTTCGCTCGTCTACAACGAGTTTGAAGCGCTCGATCTCTTTGGTCCCTTGGGCGCTATTGTGCCCCGCAGCGACTACTACACTCTCAAGCTGGTCAACATCCACAACCTGGGAGCTCCGCATGGCTTGGAATCCTCCATCAAAAACGGGATTGGCACTCTGCCCAACCTTTCCTTGGCCGAAGCTCTCCAGCAAGAGGAGCAATTCGATACGCTCTTCATCCCGGGAGGGTTCGGCATGATGCCTCTGGTGTGGGATCCCATTCTGCTGCGGCAAATCGCTCAGCTTGCCGACCGTGCAGCCAATGTCTTTACCGTCTGCACGGGATCCATCCTCCTCGCTGCCACGGGTCAGCTCGATGGCCGCAAGGCAACAACAAACAAGCGCCTTTATGATGAATTCACGCCGAAGTGTACGTGCAGTTGGGCTTACCATAGTCCCGTCACTTTTAGCTTACATTGACCTTTTTTTCTTCTCTTTAGACCCGGGCGTCCAGTGGCAAAAGCGTGCCCGCTGGGTGCAAGACGGCAAGTTCTTGACCTCGTCGGGCGTCACGGCCGGTATCGATGCGGGTTTTGCGTTCCTCGCCAACACCTATGTTGCTCCCGAGTATCGTAAAGCCGCTCCCACTCCACAACGTAAGGCAAGCGCCAAGGGAGACGCAACGGCGATCCCGGGCTTCGACAAAGAAAAGGCACTGGGACACGCCCGATTTGTTGCATTTGGCTTGGAGTACCGATGGCACTCGGATCCTGCCGACGATCCCTTTGTCGATTTGCCTCGGAGCAGCACCAGTGCTACCGTGTAGAATAACATTTTCCTCTGGAAATTTCTCACATCGGTGCTATAAATGAACCAAAGATCACTTGAAATGAGATGACTGTGCATTTTCTCTCGTCTACGCTGCAACAATGTGATGTGCACAAAAAAAACATGCTGACAAAGAATATGATGTACCCCAAGAGAGAAAAAAGATCGACTTTGATGACAGATTTGCTTGCATTACCCCAGCAAGAGGTGACGAGTCGTTCTCCTCACACTACGTACTATCCCGTAATACATTGGCCACGGAACATTGCTGCTTGCCAAAAGATCTAACCTACAGGGGGGAGAGGGTACCCATCGCCCAAGGCATGAGTTAACAAAAACTTGGCTGCTACATATGCATCAGCGCTTGAAGGTGTCGTTGCAGCCTCACATCCTCCGCTCAACGTGGTAGGTCCACTCCCCATAGACGAAGGTGACGTGTGTGTGACACGGGTGCCATCAGGATTGCTATACACATCGGCAAATTCTGGTGTGCCGAAGCTGCTCAACGAGTGCGCCTCGCCGGAAGACGGCGTAAAGGGCATCGAGCCGACGAAGGTTTGCAAGTCTGCTGTAGCCGGAAAAAAACCATTCTCGGTAGGAGATTGAGGAGGAGGAGCAAAGTCCCAGAATTGCCAAAAGTTGTAGCTCGGGTCATTGGAGAGCACTGGTAGCACGTCCAGGTCTTGGAATCCAGCAGTAGCAGTTGGTAAAGGCATAGACATGTCTAGAGCGGAAAACGAGTTTAAACTTGCTTGTTCCATTGCTGCAGCTGCGTTTCTGGCGTTTTCTTGAAGAGCCTCCAAGACGTCCATGACCTGGTTTTTGAGCGATTTCCTTGCACTACTGTCAGATTGTACTCCTTGTCCTTCCAGACGGTTTCCTGTCGAATTTGCTCCGTTGCTTTCTTCATTGTTGCCAGACTCCTCTTCCTCTAGCTTCATCAAGGCTTCGAGAGCAATAACACTTCGCTGAGCAGCGGCTTTGACTCGTTCCAATTGAGGGTCTTGTGGGAACGGTGAGCCTTGTGCATCACTTTGCGTCCGCAATAGCTCGATAGCTTCCCGAATCTTGTCTCTTGTCATTAGTCGACTTAGTTGGGCACTTGAACGATCTGCATCCTTGTGCTTGGATGAGAATAGCAAGTCAATGAGCAGTACAATGGCAGCATTGAACAATTGGGTATCGCTGGTGGATAGAGAACCACAAACGGCGCACCGTGCTTGTATTTGCGCTTGAGTGCTGATAATGTTCTGTGCCAGTAGCTGACAGGATGCGTGGCCATCCTGAGACGACAGACTGGCTCGATGAAGTCTCAAGAATAGGCTCCAAAGCTGCTGATGCAGCATCCATCGCTGCACTGGTATCGCTGCCATGGGACCCGTTGAAGTGAGTCCCACGCTGCTTCCCAGTCTAAAGTAAGACGGCAATCCAGCAACAAAAACTTCATACTTCTTGTTGAGATGGTTTCGCATCATTGCACCTTCATTTGTCTCTTCTTGTCGTTGTGCTTGGTGTAGGGGACCACGCAAGTCGATGGACTCACGCGCACAAATCGCAATTTCCAGAGCGTGGACTGTATATGAGAGCATGGTGAACTCGGATCGAGGCCGCTCAGTGATGTGACCATGGACATTGACCTTCAACGTCGTCGGGCAGAGATCATCATCATTTATGTGCAACGGCATCCGAGTGCTGAATTGTAAGGGACGAATACTATAGTAACCCAGCGCTTGTCCGCGTGACCAATCTCGCATCACAAGTGCCCACCTATGTTTCAAATAAATCAGAGACCAAGCTCCAAAGAGAGATGTTTGTGTTCAAATGACTCACCAGATGCGAATACCAATTTCTGTTCGGATGCAGGGCGGCTCCGTCGATGTTGATGAGCCATCTTCAGAGGAAGAGGTGGGCGATGCAGAGGCTTCCAACCTTGCGTCACCCAGTCGATGCAAACCTAGTTTCTGAGCTCCAGAAATTGCGGTGACCAAGATTGCATCGAGCGCTAACGATCCCTCTTGGCCATCGAGCAAGAGCATAATGGAAGCTTGTAAACCGGCAATCGAACCACAAAAGAGCGACACCCCTCCTTGAAGGCAACGCAAGGCAAGTGACCTCCACGTCTTGGAATGCATATCTGACGCTCGAAGCTCTTCCACACGAAGAGTCAGAGGTGTAGGAGACCAGCCAAGTAGAGATGGTGTGGGATGAAAGGCGAGAGCGAGTACGAGCTGTTAAAAAGGAAACGTGAGCATACGCTTGATGCGCGGTATAGTGGCATACGCACCGCCAAGAGGTGACAGGCAAGTGTATCCATGGAAATTGTACTGGACAGGGCCATGACTTGTGCTTCTGGCGAAGCAAGACCCAAGCAGCCACAAAACTCTTCTGCTTGCTTCATAAATATCGGTGTGTGTACAACATTGCCAAGAGGACCTTGACAACGAGTGACAAAGACTTCGTAGAGGAGATGAATCATGTCTAGCCCGGGCATAGCATCGACAATTTCTCGAATCAATGCAAGCTTCTCACAATGTCTTTGTAGATTACTGGTGATTAACCAGTACAGGTTGGGAAAGTCTGGTGCCACAAAGGATAATGTTGATTCAAAGACAGCGGATGGGTAGGCATTGGTGCGAGACGTTCCCTCGACGAAGTGCTCGAGTACTTGTACAGCCTCTTCTGCTTCTGTTTCCTGATTTTGTGACGCATTGCTGATAACATAAACGTAAGTCAGTGAGAGGTTTGGTACGAAGAATCATGGAGCAAAACTCACGTCTTGGTATTATTATTGTTGTGTTCCGTCTTTGCCCTTTTTGCCCTTGGCTGACATGCATCTTTGGTACAAAGATGACCGACGTTACGCCTGACACATTCTATCTACATGAAAAAGATTAGTGACAACGTCAATATCGCATTAAAAGACGGCAACATACACATGGTTCCTTTCTGTCACATTTGAGCTTGGATGCTCTACATCGTGCACAGGACAGAGTAAACTTGCGCACGCCAGATTCCGAGCCTGGGGAGGCCTTGGTGCTGGCGTCCCCGTCCTTTGTACTATGATCAACCATTGTTGGTGGCAAGATGGAAAAAGGGCATGGTTCATGTCAAGGAGAATGTTGCGCGCGTATGCTCTGCTATTTGGTTGCAGTTCTCAGCATACACGCCCATCGTTCTGAAATCTGGTGGGTACTGTGTAAGGTAGGTAGTATTGCCCCACTAGCGCCATGACTATGAGGCATTCTGTTCACTGCTCTCCGGCGGTTGGGCGGGTGCGGCGTGTCCCAGTTGCCCGCTCGTGCAGCGCCAGGCAAGGTTCGGCTAGCACGGGCCGGAACCAGCAAGATTTTTAGTACCTTATGTACATATGTAGGCTTGTAGCCCTATCATACAGTAGCCGGCCCCATAATTTCTATGCGACATTCACCTAAATTTAGGGGACAAACCCTAAACTTTAGGCATGAAAGTCACTATCGCCCGCTGATCTCGGGCAATAAATGTTTATTGAAATTTGGTATACAGAAGGAAATGCTCATCTACGGTGGTCTAACAGAGTGAGCAAAGAAGGTCGTGGGATTCTATTTGCATTGTCCCATGAATTCGGTCTAGAAAGCATGAATTACACGTCCTTCAACAGTGCTCAAGCCTGTAGTTTGGACATGATCACCCTTCCACTGTGCTAAATCGCCAATGCTCTGGATGATATACGATGGCCAAATGCCTTCGGCTTGGCAGTCACTCTCTGTGGAGATGCCTGTGAGGACGAGGAGCGAATCAATGTTGCCATGCTTGGCAAACAAAATATCCGTATTGATGTTGTCGCCCACAAAGATTGCACGTTTTTCGTCAATCTTGTAGAACGACTTGACCATGTCGAGCATGGGGGCGTGTGGCTTGCCGATCACTATTGGTTCACGCTTTGAAGAACAGATGAGTGGAGCAGCGAGGGAGCCGGCACCTACCAAAAGAAATGTGTCGTTAGCACATTTCAGCCATTGTATGTATATCATACCTGGCCATGGTTCACCAGCAGCTGGAAAAATTGAATCGTCATTCGTCAAGATAAAGTGGCAGCCTCCACCCTTTTCCCCCGCAAGGACGGCTCCTTCGGCTCCTTTGCGCGTAATGTGTTTGAATGCCTTGCACAATTTTGTATAGCTCATGTGCATGTCAAAGCCACAAAGAACTGCGCCAACACTGGGATCAATGGCCTCTTCACTCGTAAGAGAAGAAAAGTCATTGGCAGGGAGGAGCTGGTTGTCTTCGGCTGCTGTTCCACCACAGTGCAAGATGTTGACGGCATCAAGTTCCTCTTCAATACCTTGCATACCCATGACGTACACTTTACGGTCTGCAGGGAACTTGAGCGCATTCTTGAGATAGACTGCTGCTGCGAATGAACTCGACACAATCTCATGCTATATGCCATTATGAACTTGTCAGCATAAGAAAACAACAACCACGTGTCGCTCCTCACCTCACTGGCCTTGATCTCCAATTTGTCGAACTTTTTCTTGAAACTCTTTCGACTCCGACTGGCATTATTTGTTACAAATAACACTCGATTCCCTAGGCCTCGTAGCATATCGATTATCTCGCGAGCCCCTGCAATGGCATCGTCGCCAGACCAAAGCACACCGTCACAGTCAAAGAGCCAAATGTCGTAGCGGCTCAACATTTCTGCGTAGTCGCTTGACGACATCAGCTTGCGAGGCGGCGCCATTGGAAATAGCCTAAAGAAAGAGAAGTTGGTCAAGGAAAACCGATGCTGATTTGCTTATACATTCGATACAAAGAGTGCATTCTTTCCACGCCATTAATCCAACACCGCGTTCTTTCTGCATTTTGCTTAGCTCGCACTACCGGAGTCCGAGTTGATGCACTACGAGATTCGCCTCCCCAGCACTCCGCGGACGCGGACGAAGGCTCTGGCAAAGCCGCTAGGACTCACGGGCAGTGCATGGAAAAGTGCTCCGGTTCAGGTCCGAATGGAGCCATGACTGTGCATGGGGACCTTTCGACTCATCATCCAATAGCCCTACTGCTGAACTTTTTCACACGAGCAAGTGCATCATGGTAAGGTTTGTCTGGTGTTTTATCTCACACTGTAGTCTTGAATGTTGGAATACGAGGTCATATGGGGCATTTAGTATATGGGGTTGAAGCTGGATTGTCTATCTAGGAGGTGGACGGTGAAAACTCTACTAGCGGCCCCCAGCCCTATAGGGCGGAGATTACCAACCAAATCACACCTGATATTCCAACATTGAACTTCTAAAGAGGAATTCTATTTTGTTCATGTTTTGTTCATGTTAAGGGGAATGTGCTTAGATATTTAGTCGTCTTAATGAACCAGTAGTAAGGTGACAACAAGAAAGGTACAATGCGTCATACAGAAAAACAGCTGTGTCTTTCTTTCGTAAAGAGTCTGCTCGAAACGCCTCTTGTCATCCGGTCATTACGTCCGTTGTATTTTTCGGTAAGGTCGTTTGGTCTCTTTCTGGCAACGAGTACCGACGGTTGCGACACCTCTTGAGAAGAGCCTGTTTCGAATGAACCGTCCTCACTAGAAGGGCCCCAAATCGCTGGCTAGCGGTGGCGTATCTACTTCACTATTGCCGTTTCCATCAGCAGAATAACCTGAAATGTCAAAGTTCTCAATGAAAAGCTGCGTTGGCGTTTTTAAAGACACGCTTGCGAGACTTTTGCCTGCTCCATGAATCACACGCTATCGTATCAACATCAGAGTTTTCGGGTCGAGGCCGGCTACAATGTGAGCTTGATACGTCTTTGGCCTCGGAACGTTCGATACTCGGTTTTTTGCTCTCCTTGCAGAGAGGTACAGAGCCACTTGACGATAATATATCTCCACCAAGGTTTTGATTTCCATGTTCTTGGAGACAGACGTTGTGATAGAATTCTATCCACGAGTGATATTCGATCCAAAGTCCCACGAGAGGTGATCATGCAAAGACGATACAGACATGACTCGCTGGCGTTCTTGCCTTTCGGAAAGTGGTGGAAGACTGCCAAGTATTGTATAGGCAAGGTACCTTTTTGATTTGGCCTGTTTGAAGAAAGCTTGGTCTATGGTAGCAGGTTGATTTGTTTCGTCATCAGCTGCCATTCGTCCCCTTGTGGTGGTTGCCTTGCTATAGTGGTACGACCACGACAGATCAATAACACTGATGGGGTACCAATGACTCTAGCTCTCATTTTGCCATCACACCCTTTTCTAGTGGCGGAGATCTCTCTGCTGGGTCTATGTAAGCTTGCTCTACGCTAAGTTTCCTCCTCTCTGTGTACCTCTCTTACTATCCTTGGGTTTTGTTTGTACATGGGTTCATTGTTGCGCTTGTTACACATTGGTACTATTGGCAAACGCACATAATGTGCTCTCGAAACCGGAGCAAGACATCCAAACGATGGCAAGAGGCGAAGGGAAATTGTCATTTCCATGAAACGTAATTGATTGAAACGATGAATTTCTAGTCAACAAGCCTCAAAAGAAGCATTAGCCTCGTTTGTGCGTGGCCTTTTACGTCTCCGGGTTTTGCTCGGGGATGCACGGAGTCTGTCCCCAGAACGCGCAGAGCATATCAACCATTCACAAATCTGTCAAATTTTCTGTACAAGATGCGATGAGACAATTTGTATATGTGTCGGACCAAGGATCAAACAATGAATGAGAACATTCAATGATTCTCGATTGCGACTCCAACCAAATAGATGGAAAAATCATTGAAGCATCAATAAACGGGATTTACGTGCTGTCATTTGCTCCCAGACTTGAATTACCAACCTGACGGCAGTATGGCAACGATGAGAAAGCAGTACCCAAATAGTTAGGAACAAGCATGAATTCGTTGCTCTTTCTTTTTACTTCAATCAAGCGAAAGCGAACATACAAATCAAAGGAAGTACCATAGATGCAAGACGAAGGTATAAAGCCATAGGATTCCTGGCATCTAATTGACGTGCACACGCCAGAGTTCACGGTGGCCACTCTCAAAGGCTGTTCGTGTGTGGTGTGTCGTGGCGTTGTCGTTGAAGATAAAGTCACCTTCACTCCATTGGTGGCGCAGGACAACTCGGCGATCGTACATGAGTGTGGTAAGTTTGTCGCACAGCGCATCTCCCTCGGCAACGGGTAGGCCAGGCACCTCGACGATGGTCGGTTCACTGGTCGCGCCAATGCACTTGCTTGCTGGCCAGGGTTCATGGAAACGGAATGTATCAGCGCCCGTCTCTGGGTGGGGTGCAATGAAGGGTAAAATAAGCTCTTTTCCTCCAAAGGCTTGATTGGCTACCGTGAATGTCTCCCACTTGAGTTTACGCAGCTCGTCAAGCTGGATGGTTTCTGGGCCGAGGAGTGGAAGCATGTTACGTGACGACGAAAAGAGTGTCAAGCCTCCAACTTGCTGATCTGCTGCACGATTGCGGAACATTTGGAACAATGGCGGCACCGAAATCCACTCGCCCGTCTTTTCATCCTTGACCGTCTTGAAGATACCATCGTAATGGAAAGGCATGGCTTCGTTGGTGAGAACGTTGTTCATGTTCAAGCTTACATTCTCCCGAACCTCGAGAATATCGCCAAATGGCCACATTTGGATTTCGCCCAACTCGCCAGCTTTGGTGCGGAAGACTTCTTTTTGAACCTCCATGGTGAATCCTCGAAGAAGTAGAGGTGTTGTGGAAAGGGCAAGACGGCGCACGCGCTTCATATCCACATCTTCGAACTTGTAGGGGCCGTGACCTTCCCTAGGCTTAACAAGCATACCACATGGGTAGAGCGGCTCAAAGTCGAGCATCATGCCGGGCCAGTTGAAGAGGTCAGACTTTTCACGTAGCAACCAAGGTCGTCCTTGAGCATCGGTCACAATGTCAAACTTGGCCTTGTCTACCGTCGATGCATCGACAACGAGCACGCTGGCATCCGCGAGGACGGCGACGGCGCCATGCCATGGTGTGAGAAAGCTTGGGTTCGTCGATGGAGGAAAGAGGTCAAGAGTGATTTTGCCGACATTGTTTGACTCGTGGATAGACAGACGAATGGACGATTGCGATGTTGAAGCAATTAGCTTGGCGTAGGCCTAATAAATAGGGAATGTATAGTGTCAGCAACATTCAATGACAAACGACTGACAGTCGGTACGAGACTCGTACCTTTCCTCGCTTTAGCATCGCAGCCTTGAAAGCTTCTGGATCTTGGTCTTTTGGAAGAGCCGTATCGTAGTGCTTGCTTGTTGCTTGCACATTTTCATCCTCGCTTGTATCAACTTGTTGTGCAAAAGGACCGTCGAGAAGATTGCGTGTTTGTTGTACCTGGGCAGAGTACTTCTCGAGCGTCTGTGCATCTTTGGAAACGATGCCGGCTAGCGTACCTGGGCGTACAAATTCAAGGTGCTTGAGACCGAGAGAGGAGGCAAAATTTCGCAACTCGTGTTGGTAAGCAAAAGCGTCGGCGTCCGAGACTTGTAGAATGTCTTATAGCACAGCAGTGTTAGCGACACGATGGTTTTCCAAGGGATACTATGCTTTTCGCACCTCCATAGACGGAAGCATCCGACACAATCACGACATTGGCGCCACCCTCGTAGATCTCAGCAATGGAATCAGCAAATCCATCGAGCGTTTGCAGAGCAATTTCTTCAGCCTTGTCTGGCAATGAGCCCAGGGTCTTGCTCTTGATGTCCTCGGCCGGTGCCTTAAAAGGGAAAGCCGGCAAGATGAAACGCACAGGTTCCTTCTTGGAGACAGTGTCGGTGAGTCGCTTCTGAAGCTGTGGAACAAATTTTGCAAAGCGGTCTGGTACGTTGACCGAACGGTGGCGGTAGGCCGAGATGATGGAAAGGATCTTGGAGACTTGGGTATCTGTAGAAGGAAGATGGCTAACGGAAGGCATCTTGTTGACTAGTTTGGTGGAAAGATGTTGGGAAGAAAGAATCAATGCTCAAGGTGTGACTAAATGGGGTCATGTCTTCATCTTGGCTCGTTTTATCTCTTGAGGTTCCCTTGGGCCTGGCAATCCTCATCGGATACGAAAGAGGGTTCTCGTGCACAGGTCCGTTAGCTGAACCTACCATGATCTGCACTGAAGCCATCTGTGGCCGCGGGCAACGAGATAGACCGTTGCTCCGCGCCTCCCAGATGCTCACGGCACGGTCATGAGGAGGAGATCCGAGCTTGAATTATCGCTCCGTCCGAGTATACCCTGTCTCATCCTTTCATCATTGAACCGGAGGCGGCGGAGTCAGAAGAAGCGCTGGATAGGCACACGGACTCCGACGGAGCTGGATTGTTGTGAGATTTTAGCGCGCACTTGGGCCACCTGTCCAGCAGCAGGGGACGACATCTAGTCGTCTACTGTAGCCATTCGAAGCGCGTACTCTGCTCGTAACTTTTGTCAAGCCGCTTTTCCGTTCCAAGACGCCGGAACAATGTGCATCTCACGTTTTCCAGAGATCTGATACTTTTGGGTACAGTATAATAATAACATAGGCATGTCTAACTAATAACAAAGCTATACATACCACTTCAGTCATTATTCTTCCGCCATCACTTGAGAGTTGAGACTGGTTTTGCTTGGCAATGAGACCAGTAGAGTAGGGCGGGCCAGCAGCAAGCAACACATTACGAGTAGCGCCGTCGTCGATGACTGGCCCATGTACCTTATTCGAACCAAATCAAGCGACTACCTATATTATTCTCGGTCCTCCCATTGGTTTTGGAGCATCATCTATTTGTACATCAAGCAACTTTGCAACCGCTACAAAGGACGTGCATGCGCAGTCGTCAAGGTTATTGACCTCGAAGCGTTCCAATGCGACTTTGCAGACCTTCGCCGTGAAACGCAGCTCATGTCGCTTTTCCAATATTCAACTCTTTTGCGTGTGCGTGGTGGCTGCTGGATCAATGGCAGCAAACTACACACATTGCAACTCGTCTCATGAGCTCCGGCAGTCCTTTCGAGAAGAAAGCATCGTTGCCACAAGCGCTTGAACAAGCGCTCCAAGGACTGAATTACCTTCCACATAAATGGCTGGCTTCATTGTGACATCAAAGCATCCAACATGCTTGTTGATGAGGATGGAACAGTCCTTGTGGGTGACTTTGGTGTCGGCGTTTGTCTCGGTGAACTAACTTCGTTGAACCAAGGGTTGGTTCTCTGGGGCAGGGGAGTGTCGAGGCAAGGAAGACGAGCTCTGAGCTTTGAGGGGTAACTGTAGCTTTGTAGGGCTATCTAAGGTAGCTGAAGCTACAGATGCTGAACACACCTGAAGCCGTGGGCTTCGTGTTCGTTTATGTACTACTCTGTGCCCTGCTAGATGCTCGGCAGCTGCTCGTCTATCGTCTATCAATCACGTGACCCTTCCTCCTTATTCTGCCTGTCTGCTGTAGCGCTCATTTTTCCAAGGTGGGTTGTTGCTGTCTATTGACTAGAAGAAAATGGTGATGATGTTTCGAGACGATTAGTCCACGGATGAAAAGTCTTTTGCTTTTTGTTTGTAACGTTTTCTAGGTGAGTTTGACCATCGTTTGTGTAATCGCCAGGATACCCTTCGCGACTACGCTTGCTAGTAGGACTTGAACCCCCCAACACATCGCTTGTATTGAGAGGATATGCATGCTGCTCTTCGAGCCAGGTGAGATCTCCATAATCGAGCCCAGCTGTAGCGCACGGTGCTGCAGCTCCGTTTGCTTGTGTGTCGGTTGCATCGAAGGGCAATGCGCAATAAAAACTGGAGAGAAACTCAGTGAATGTGCCCAGGCTGTCAATATCGGAATCCAAAAGATTGTTCAAGGGAGATGGCAACGGGCTTGTTATTCCCACTGAGCTGGAAACGGCTGGTGCAGTAGAAGCAGTAGTGGCGGTGTTGGATACAACACCATTTTCTGGATCTTGAGGTAGGCT
>JAABUR0100001345.1_pt1 | contig 44664 bp, 33 predicted proteins | sample 5560091 | NCBI WGS metagenome assembly JAABUR01 (sample SAMN10711879, study PRJNA513375) | rock metagenome | isolation source: Antarctica rocks | place: Antarctica: Victoria Land, University Valley sud | reverse complement strand
AAAAGGATCAGAAAGGTGCCGAGGACTAGGATGATAGATACGCCTAGCATGGAGAAGGAGGTGGTTCCGTTGGAGCTGCGGACTTTTTGTGCATCGCACATAGCTTGCCAGTCGGCATCGCCAGGTTTTAGGGTGAAGGAGTCACCCACAACGCTTGGTGGACCGGTAGCATATTGCACAACAAGTTGCTGGAGTTTCGCCATTCCCACCGCCATCCAGGAGTCCACCTCTATCTGCCACTGGTTGTCCGGGAGGCCCACTTGCTCCAATTCAGATAGAGTTTCTGAAGCACGCAGGGCGTTGCTGCCGCGGCCATTGACGCTGGCGTACATGTTGATGAAGATGAGTTGCGGGACGAGGCGCCAGGCTGTGGCGAATTGTCTTGGATTGAGGTTTAGGCTGTTGAATGACTGGTTCACCAAAGTACATCCTGTCAATGGCGTACATTGGTCAGTGGATGGGTTGCAGAATTGGTGCTGGTCAACGCAGCCAAGGGCTGTGACGTATTTGTCGGTTGTGTAGGTAGTGGTATTGGGACCAGTTTCAACGGCTGGGATAGATTGTTCAATATTGGCACCAAAAAACGGGTCGGAGACAGGGGTGTCATAATAGATAGCGTTCTGAGCCAAGAAAAAAACCGACACATCTGCATCTGTTCGGTTAAGCTCCGCAATAGGTATCCAGGCATTGCCCGCCCCGGGAGAGGCATATATAGATCTGAATGAGCACAATTAGCGAATGAATTGCAAAACATCGAAGAGAGTGGGACAATACGAAAGTTGATAGCCCGTCCTTTCAAGTAATGTGTGCTCATTGTATTCGTACGTGACGTTGGTAAGACCTGGAAATTCTCCGAAAAATATCTGGTCGTAGGTGTCGCCATGAGTTGTAGCACTTGGATTGGTATTGTTCCATTCAGATGCGTATCCTTTGGTTTTGATAGGCGAGCAAGTAGTGACCTTCCGGTAAGTAATCCTATCTGTTGGAGGGGCATTGACTCCCAGTACTTGATGGGAATCAACGTGGCCAGTGTCCATTTGATAGGCAGAAGTGTCTCCAAGCTTGCACATATCACTACGGAACGGACATGAAACGTTCTGGCTAACAGCCCATGGGATATTCGGCCGAGTGTATTGAGTGCAGGCAAGGGGATCCTGAGCCTGGCCGTAACAGGAGCGGGCATAGGTGGAAGCTGAAGTGCTATCTAGTAAGGTCTTGGATCGAAAAGCGGCCTGCTGCTGTGGAGTCGAATTGGAAGAAATACCCCATGTTCCACATTTTGGAGACCTGACCAATACTTCATTACCTGCTGCCTTGGTGACCTCAGCAGAAAAGACACCAGCCAACGCGAATAAGACAAGGTTGACGAATGCTAACGCGGCCAGTGGCACAACGCGCAGTACAGGATACTTTGCGTAGTCCCACCAATGGAACAAAAGTTGAAGCAACTGCCATGAGGCACCGCCCGGAGTACTGGCATTGCGAAAGATGACCTGCTGCTGATGGTGGAGGCCGTCTTGGTAGGCTAGCTTCGCACGAGATTGATGGATTGTATAACTTATTATCCTCCAGAGAGCCCCACCGGCGGCAGAGACGAAGATGGCAAGGAAGGCGATGAGCAGAGCGCCATCGCGATCGGACAGCGTCAGGGTCGAACCAAGAATAGTACCGCGGGACCAATTGACCCATAAACCTTTAAATACGTTAGCTGCGCCGTTTTGCGACATTTTTTTTGCTCTTTCCTCGAGGAAGGTTCGCAACAGCTCGAGAAGGCGGGAAAAAGGGCATTGGCCATGTTACATACTTGACAATATCTGAACAAGGCTGCGCTCGACCAGAGCAAGCGTGGTCTAGAGCAGCCTTACGAAAAAGCCCCCATACAAGTATTCTACGTGTCTGGGGGGGCCGTCAAGGTAGGCGTCAAGACTCAAGAGCGAATGACTCGGCGGGCACTCTGTAGTAGCCGAGTAGGTAGGTAGGTACTCGTACCTTAACGTTCAGGGCCGCAAACAAGTTGTTTGTAATTGGTGGTTTACCTTAGGCTTGAATACAGCTGGCGTCTAAACCATATCGGGGCTCAGCAAGCGATGGCGCATATTCGCGCATCCATTGATTTCTTAGGGAGATGGGGGTCTCATCGTTGTCTGGGGGCTACGGTAGTAACGATGTTTGATTTCGCGAAAGGAAATACATACCCTTCTTCCAGGGGCAAGGATGACGATGGTCTGCTGGCATATTGATTTCATCTTGCCAAGCAAAGACCACCTAATCGCTCATGTGAGGCTTGCAACTTTCCTACCACTCAACTCACGTTTTCTACAAGGCTACCGCGCTCTCTCCTGTCAGCCAATCGCGTTTGGTCAGCAATAATAATGAGAACATTAAGCTGTTAGTTCGAGGTACTTAGCAGAGTTGGCTGATTCTAGCCGTCAGTCGTGGAGAAAGAAGCTTTTCTTTTGCATCGCGTACTGTACGCCTAGAATAATGTGCATCATTGAAAGTATATATGTACTAAATATAAGCCCGGCATCAAAAACCTTCTTTTGAGAAATCAGAACAATGCGAAGTGCCTTCGATACTACCCCTAGTTCAACGTAACCTTCTGTGCTTTTGCGCCTCCATGGTCCATGACAACCAAGAAGCTGTTTTGGTCCAGGGCGAGCACTCCGGCCCATATACTCTGCACTTGTCCCACGGTAATCTTATTTCCCCACGTCGCACCCCCATCCCCACTTGTCACCAATTTCACACCGACGTTATTCGTGTACCCTGGCGACGGGGAAGTTACCCCAGAATCCTCATTTGTAATGAAGGTTACTGCGAGTATGCCGCCAACATTGATAACCTGTGGAGCCCCAGCGCTGGTGTTTGGGTTGCTTGTAGTATAAACAGTCCGTCGGTTGCCCCAGGTTTTGCCGTCATCTTCAGAGGTGATGCTGTGGATGCTGAAAACGCCAGTGGTTTCGCTTTCAAATACACACATCAATCTGTTTCCGGCAATCGTAGTAACGCCGGTCATGCCGTCACGGGAAGTAATACCGGCGCCAGAGATTGTGCTAGCAGCTGACCAAGTTGCGCCACCGTCAGTGGAGAACCGTTCGAGGGAGTCCTGGTCGTTGGCAGCATTCTCGCGCGAGTAGTAGATCTGCAGCGAGCCGTCATTGGCGTTCCGCAAAAACGGCTCCCAGCTGCCTGTCATAGGGCCTGGGTCTGACGCTGGCTGGCTAAGGTATTTCCAGGTTGCGCCATTATCGTTTGAAACGGAAACAGTGATTCGGAAATATGTATAGGCACCACTGCTTGGGTCTTTGGAGTGATTTCTGTATGCGCAAAGCACGCGGCCTGAGGGTAGTTGGAGGACATAAGGGTTGTCAATATCATTGGCGTTCGTTGGACCCTGAGATACAGAGCCGAGAGCTGTCCATGAAGCGCCGTTGTCTGTACTCTTGACGGTCCTTATGACGGTGTTGCCGTTGTCGAAGGCGGTATAGACGCCTAGAATACTACCATCCTTGAGAAAATTGGCACGAGGATAGGTGCCAGCACCCATGACAACTTCTCCACCGGTTAAAACAGGCGTGACAGCAATGTCCCCCGGCTTGCTTTGCTGAGCTGGAGCTGCTAGGCCGTTCGTTAAAAAAGTCGTTAGGGAAAGGCATTTCGCCAAAAAGCTGGCCCTCATGATTAACAATCTGATTGTAGCGGGTTCAACAATGAGCGAAATATTCAAGGATCCGGCCTCAGAAGAAGCCCCTGAAGAAGTGAAAACTGGATTCAACTGAAGCTGCGATGGTACTATTGTCTGAGGTCCGGCCTGAAAAATCTTGAAGGTTTTTGAACGCAGCTTAGGTTTCCCTTTTTGAGAGAGATAAAGCAAGATTATATCACCCTTCTAGACATGTTGCATTCCGAGCCTTCGGGTTCACGAGGTCCTTCGACCGTTTCATTTTCATCCATCCCGTATGTGCACCTACTTAAAAGAGATAATGTTCAAGGACTGTCAATAGAAACTTTGAAAGTTAGGGAAAGGATGTCTCGCTTTGATAGGATGCTTGGAAAGATCATCCTGGTCAAACAAGGTTCCGCTGAGACCCGCCGATTGGCATAACCCGGGGGATGATTAGGGAACGATGGTGGAGGACGTATTTTGGCTGTATGATTTCTAGAAAGCATGTGTTAGTTGTGCTGGTGATAGAGAAGCCGGGGTAGAATTGAGTCTTCCTACGGTAGTTACTAAGACGGCAGTCTTTCAGTTGCCTTCATTGGAAACATCCACCGCACTTAAGCTTGATCCTTACATCCCATGTATGAGCAATGGCGACTTTCCCCATCCTTCCCCGCTTTCTCTACTGAAGGAGATCTCATTGGATTATCCTTCGGCGTTGCACCGAACCTTCGTTGCTCGCACGATGTCTGCCCCCTCCAGAGCATCTTCTCCTGATGATTCTTTCGTGGTCGAATCAAGTTAAAGACCGGAGGATCTCCCTTCGGACAGGCTAATTAATATCTTAGCCTTCCACTGGCTTGGATCCTATTCAGATATTCGACGATTCCTTGCCAAAGTACGCTAAAAGAGCAGTGCAGTACCCCTGAAACATCCAATGGCCAATGCTACCTTCTTGTTCTAGTTGGATCTTAGGGTAAAGACGTGGAACACGTCAGTTATCTACAACGCTACGTTAAAAGTTCTCCGCACCATAAGCGCACAAACGAGGAAGTTCGCCAGTGATCAGCTCTCGCTGGCGTTCAACGAGTGGGGGTTGGCGTCGACGGCTCGGCTCGCCATGAGCGATTGTCCTTCTCATCACCGTAAAACAGCGGCTTCCCTCGTTCCTTCGACATTCGTACCTTAGAAATTAGGTAGGTAGCTATTGGTGAAACTGCCATGAACTCGTCCTGGGATCTGCGTTCTGGAACATTCTTGGTCTGGACGCATCAGTAAAGTACTGCCCTTTATTCGATTAGTCGGTATTTGTGGAGTGAGGGTTGCGTGCATGGATGCAATCTTATGTCCAGCCTGATCTATCGGTACATCGATGTATTGAAAGCTAGGGAGGGACACACTTCAAAGATCGAGTCTCCACAAATGAACAACCGAGACCGCTTATAACAAGCTGGACAGTCACATTACATTTTATGTTTGGCTTTTTAGTAAATGGCCCATGCTATCGTCATCGCTGATGGACGCAAGGGGTATGTAATCTATGTGGAAGGAACTGCCATCGCTTTTGAGGGCCCTGCCACATACACCTATGGGTCCACCTGGTTGACCGCGACCCTATCCTGACATGCCACCATATGCACCCAACGCAGCGACGCTGTACTCAACTACTCATGTATGATTGCAAGACTGCCCGTACCTCTGACGATAGCCTCGCTCCGGCATACGTGCTCATCTTCCTATTTTTCCTCCTCTCCGCAGCTCTCAGGTACTCTCCAACCCATTTCTTAACATCGTTAATTTCCGGCCACTGGTCCTTCATAGGTTGTCTAATGGTGGTAAGCTGTGTGAAGCCAACACCGAAGGCCATGTCGTCAACATCTTGTTCTACGATTACGTCGTCTGCAGCCGCCAAGATGGGCGGATTCTCGAGGAGCTTGAGTAGGGCTTCGCAGGTGTAGCCCCATCCTTTGTTGACGTATCTGGTTTCGAAAGCGACAGAGTCGGTTAGGGTTTTTGCTAATGAGATCACCGCGGTTTTCCTATCTAAAGGTCGTAGCAGCTTCTGGGTGTCTGGCAGAATAATGCTGAGATAGAGTTGCACGTATACACTTTATCGATAGGTCAGCGTGAAGGTCAAATAGCAGGTCCAAAAATACATACCCTGCTTGCACTTGTTCTACAGTATTGATGAAAAAATCCGCTCCGAAACCCTCTTTGGCTGATATGTAATGGTAGAGGCGGACAAACCTTAGGGTAAATGTTTCTGTTTTTGAATTCTGTAACCTGGTGAGAAGCACTTGTAATATATCTACGAAGTAGATCTGAAGTGTAGACCTGTTGGGTCTATCAGAGAGAACTCATCATGTCAGAGGTGGGGAAACCAGTTACGGAGAAAAATTCGAGATGATACACTCCAGAAGCTCAAATCCATATATCTCGTTACTCTTAGTGGACACCAACTGGGAGAATATGGCTAGCATTGTTTCAACCTGGTTGCTCTTCGCTATTTCCGAAGAACCACGGATAATGATCGAAGACAGCAGACGAACCAGAGCAGGCACATTTCCTTTAGTGCTCCAAAGCCCGGGATTCAGGATTGGGGGTATCAAGGATTGGTAATATTCGGATAGGGACCCGGAGGGGTTAGCTTCGAGTAAAGCAGCAAAGAGCTGAAAGACATAGGGTACAAATTCTGTCAAGTGATCAGGCATGGTCCACTAAGTTGGTGTAAACGCTATTTACCTAGAACGTCATTTTGGAGTACGCCTGCAAACGATGGATAAAATCCGTTTTCGAGCTTCTCGGGCTGAGAAGGAGCTGCGAATCTAAGCACGTCAGTAGTGAGGATTGCCAGGAGTTCGCAGGAACGTACCGAATAAATGCCCCTATGGCTTCAAAATGGTAGTAGTAAAATCTTGGATTGCTCGGATTTTGGCTGATTGATTGTGTGATTTTTGCGAAATGTGCAAGAACGTTATCAGTGATTGGTACCACACCCTCTCTTATCACGATGAGAACTCGCATAATGCACCGCATGAGAAACTCATTCTCCTGTATTCTTTCCGGCGCTAAGTGCTTTTCTACCAGTCCAAATAAATGCTCAAGTAATTGAGCCGACAATGACTGTACATCCGCTTGACTGATAATTGGCTGGTTGGTATCATCTGTCAAGGCCATGATGCGTTCCAGGGCTATTGCAGCATAGGTATACACGACGTAGTCTGAAGAGCCTAAATGCTTCACTAGCAACGGAAAAGCGTCATGCCACTGGTCTCGGGTTATTTGACCCCTGAAAGTATACAGATATTTGATAGCATCAACTTTGAGAATAGGTTCGACACCAACGTCTGATACTAGATCCTTTGCTATGTTTGTCTGAAAGAATTCAATGACATTAGCAAATTCGTTGGTACTTTTGACACCCTGACTAGCTGTCACTGTTCCTTTGGCAGCGACGGAGGAGTAGAGGTAGACAGCGGTATCTTTGGACTTCCAATTGGCTTTTTGATCCTTGGAATAATCAGATAGATAGTGCTCCAGGTATTTGAACACGACTTCTGGGACCATCTTCTCAAATTGTGTCATTAGCTGCCGAAGAAAATCAGTTGCAGCCCTCCGCCGGGTGTCACTGTCTGATCCTTCAAGGTCTCGTCTAATGAACTCAATTGGTTCGTCCTCGAACAGTTCAATATCGGATTCTCGCAACGTTAGATTCGGCAGAACAACCCTCTCTATAACCTGGCTCATCGTGCTCTCACTGTTGAATGTCTGAGCATGTTGCGAATTTCGGGTCACGGCTGTCAGAAATTGTAAAGCTTTGCTGACAAGGATATCGTACTTTGTCTCCGGTCCTACAGTAGTCAGAAGGTTCCACGAACTTCCAATGAATTGTTCCACATGCTGCCCAAATGCGTCTTCGTATTTTTGTATATACAGAACCAAAACCTCAAATACTCCAGACTTTACGAGCTCTAGTGGTCCAGCTTGGTTGTCATCCTGAGTTTGAAGCAACGTGTTGTCGTACGTCAAATATTTGTGGAGCAGCGCCGCCACTGCCGGGAGATTATCCTCAAATATTGGTGGTAGGTCCTGGACAGAGAGGTCGTAGAAGAGCTTGACGATTAGGCTAAGAGTGGAGAAAAGTTGATGTAATGTCTGCTTGTTGCTTTCGTTTTGTTGGATCATGGCATCAGTAGTCTACAATGAGATAAGATTAGTTCGAAACCCATGACAAGGTTGTTGTAGATGGACGGGCCAGCTCACCTCAAGTAGAGCTAAGAAAGGTGTGCCGAACTTCCCCAAGACATGGTTGATCTCAGTAAAAAGCTCGTCTGAGCGGTAAAGCGGTCGCCATCGCTTAAAGATTGAATGAGCAACCTGGAGCACTCCGTTGTTTGTCGTAGGATTGTCAGGCGTCAGGCGAGAGACAAGATCCTACAAAAACGTAAGCTACACTCTTTCAGTCGGCTCCGTGGTGGACACGTACATCCACGAGGGTGTCCCATCTTTCCCAGAAGTCGCTGTCCGCTATGACCCCAATGGCGTCGCCGAGTTGGTATTGGATATTTGGGGGTACAGAGATCATGAGCCCAATGAGCTCTTGTTTTATTGCCGCAACTTCTTTTTGAGGGAGCTTGTAATTTCCATCCTCATCCTGCGTACCTGGATTAGCATATATGGTGGGGTTTAGCTTGTGTCTAGCTGGGAGCTCACTGTCCAGTTCCTCTTTATGAAATTCTTGAAATACAGGGCACTGGCAAGTCGCGCAGTCACTCCATAAGCCTCTGTGGCCACAACTTGGAGTAATGACACGGAAAACCCAGGCTTCTTCTCCTCTTCCAAAATTGCGAGCTCCGCTACTTGAGTCAGTTGCTTTGGACCAAGAGTTCTGAGCTTGAATTCTGACCTTGCTTGTTCTTCGAAGGATCTAAGCTCGCCTCCAAGATCTGGGCTAGCCCTTGCAGGTCTGTAGCCATAGCTTGGATGGTACTGCCAAGCTGGGAGTGCCGGGCGCAAGCTCGAAATCAATGGCGACCCGTAGACAAGATTTCACAACAGAGAAATTGGCGTCAATGAGTAATGTTGGCGGCTGTATCAAGCGATACATTAGCCGCCGGTCCGCCGCCATGCGTGTGCGTAGTATTCATAGAAGGCCTCTGTAAGAAATTCACCTACGGCACCATACGCAAAGGAGTTAGGCAGATTCGCTTGCAAATCCCCGCTGCTATCAGGAGCTTCTGGACAACCTCATGTCAAAGAACCAGCCTGGTCGGAAATGATGAACATGTTGTCTGCAGTATATTCAGGCTGAGAAATGCATTCACATCGTGACGCTCCCCAAAAGCCGATGTTGGTGAGTGTTGAGATGTTGCGGGGTGCTACCGAGCTTCTTCTGCTGGATAAAAATCCTTATGTCCTTACAGTAAGTGCCCACAGCTGGAGCGTAATTCGTCGCTTCATCTCATTTTTTCGATTTTATGACAGTAAAATCGCCGTCGTGCTGCATCCTAGCCTTGGTTTCAATTATCCGCTCCTACCTTGGCAACTTTCATCCATTGTGCTACTCGTTCCTCCTTGCACCAATATAGACACGCACCATCTTGTACGCAATTGAGATAACCATATTTCCTGGATATAGGCCGTCAAGCCCCCTCGAGATCAGCAGGATATATCTCACCAACCTTCTGCACCAACATCGGTCCTATGAGTACGAACGATGGCCAACAGACGCCTGACACTGATGTCTCTACACCTACGCTGACAGAAAGGGTAAGGGATCTAGCTGTTGGGCGCCGAAGCCTACCGTCTTTGCGTAGAACAAATAGCAGGGGCTTAGGATCGGGGGCCAGCCTGTCTCTTACCCCAGCTACACGTTTAACTTCCTCTCATAGCCAAGCTATCGAGTCCGAGCAGACATTCAGAGAACGACACCTTAGAAATCTAAACAATGGACGCGCGCTCAACGAGAGAATCAAGGCCGTCAAAGCCGCCTCGGCTGAGATCAAACATTATTCTGTGGATACCTTGATGGCAATAGTGACCGCCGCAGAAGACCTTACTACTGAGGCTGCGACCCTCGAAGCTCGAAAAGCTGGGTACTACCTTCTCACAGCTTCAGCTTCGCATTCTGGACTCGACACCCCTGACCGCCTCAGGCTTTTTACAATGATGTCCACTCCTTTCCTTGTGCCCGACTCAAGTCCACAGATTTTGGCACTGAGACAGCTCGCTCAGGATGGTCGGCATCTTATTCCTTTCGGAGACTCGCTTATTCCACATCTGATTAGTCGCCTTGAGAAAATCTTCGACGGCACTATGAAAGCTCGTGCAGCTTTGAAGAAGCAAAAGTCACGACGATCCGCCGAGCTTGCCGGCGAGGAACTCAGTCTCAAGAATATTCTATCTCTGATCGCAGACATCATGTGCAACAACCCCAACGCCTTCGAAGATCGTCAACTGGTCTTGCTCGTTAGCAGCTTGGTACGGATCTCCCTGAAAACCATTGTCGACAGTGATGTCCATGCCGCGGTCGAAATCATCAGAGCTATTACAGAGTACTCACGAGTCCCATTATCTACTCTGGAGCCTTGTATCGAGGTCCTCTGCGCAGTGTCTTACATTGTGAAAGGCGCAGATACATGGACTTGTCTTCACAATCTTCTCAGATCTGAAGATCAGGCCAAAGCCCTCGACATCCTTTTGAACATCTTATTGGCGTCCGCTGACAGACAATACAACGTCGTTCGAGGAGCGCTCTTCGTAATCAATCAGATCGTCGCTTTCAACGGAAAAGATGGGGTACCTTTAGTGCCGATTCAACCCCTCGCCAACGGCCTAGAAGCTACTTCACTTACGAGCTCGTCAAAGCTTGGGTCAGAATGTCTGCATCTCGTAGGGGATCTCCTCAATGACAATGGCTTTGTGGATCGCTTGCTTGAGGAGGACTGGACATTTCTTCATGATATGCTCGATCGTTTCGTAGAGGCTAGAAAAATACAAGCTGTCAGAGAAGACTCGATATTCCCTAGCAACGTCACCTCTGCGTCACCCCTGTACAAGTTCATATCTAGTGTTCCAATGAATACGAAGAAAACGAACGGTTCGATAGCAAAAGACTTACAGCATATCACTTTGGTTCTCTCGTCGCAATGGGGCTCATTGGGTCTTCAACAAAGAGAGTGTCTCGTGAATCTGCTACTCAATGTGGGGCTGTATGCAGATGTACCTGATTTAGGGCTTGCTATTGATTACATGGTGGCTGAACGACTCATCTTCCCTTCAGACAAGAACTGGGTTTCACATACCAGCATGCTGGTTGATCTTATTCTCCTGGATGCTGCCAAGGCAGATACAACACGCTGCCGGGTACTATACGCAATGAAAGAAGTATATGCAAGTGTTCGAGAAGGTGAAGGAAACAGGTCGTACGACAAGTATCTAATACTACATATCTTGCGATACATGGAGAACGAGGAACATATTCCAATAGTGAATGCTTTAGCAGACTTTTCAACAGACTTTGCACTGGATGCCGACAACGAGGTTTTTCAAGCTATCCTCACAACACTCAAGCGACTTCTGGCGGTTAACGATACTTCATCAAGAATGCGAGCAAACCAAACCACATCATGTCTAATACGTTTGTTCCTGCAATGCCTTCCACACTCGGCACTAAGGACCGTGAAGATTTACGAAATCCTGGTTTTTACTGCTTCAAACGAGACAATTCTAACTGATATAAGATTGACCGCAATGAAGCTTCTCACTCGCCTACGATGTGACGCAAAATATGCTGTCAAAGTTGTTCCTTTCCCAGATAGTCAGGGCTTAGCGGATACGTTGTGTAGGACAGAGGCTTCTGCTTATCCACAGTTTACGGCTAACCGAATGTTAAATGATGATCCATACGCAGCACGAGTAGGTCGAATAAGTACGGTAGACCAACCCAACGTAGGACGTTCCCGGTCGACTACCAGGTCTGGTAATGGGACAGATCGTTTGACTAAGCCAATCCCTCCACTCTGGATGTACCCAGGTTCGAAGGCCTTGCCCGCAGATCCCCCGACAGATGTAAGCCAACTCGTCTATGCTCATGAGGCTCGAGATAGGGAAGGTCTCGTTCTAGAGCCCGGCCTTTGGTTAGATGCCATGCTGGATATGATCGAAAATGACTGCGACTGGGAAATTTATAGCTACATCTTGGTCCACTTGCCTTCGCAATTAAGCAATCTTCCGTTATTTATGGGCGCAGTCCCACGTCTGATCAAGTTACAAGATTGGGCTTTATCGATACTTGGACGTGGTAATTTTCGTGACCCGCCAGCCAGTACAGGAGTGAAGAAGGGCGATGTAGCATTGTGCATATTCCAAGCTCTTATCATACTTATTGGCTATCGCGAACACTTTGGCAGGGCTCGAATGGATAAGACGGTGCACATCTTCTTGGAGGGCATCAGCAAGTGGGATCGAGCTACAAAATGCTGTATCCACGGTCTTGTCGTTTGTTGCTACGAGATCCCAAACAGCATATCTGCCTACCTTCCACATATCATCAGTAAAATGTCCAAGCTCATCACCCAGTCGCATCTAGCAATGGATATTCTCGAGTTCCTTGGAGGCTTAGCCCGGCTTCCAAACGCCTCCCGCAACATTGCCGACGACAATCTTCGCGCCATTTTCGGGATCTGCATTAGTTATATAGACTACTCGAGGGAGCAGCGACAAACAACCGTGGGCGCTTCTGGTGCCAGAGCAAGCGTTACATCACCTCGCTACAGTGGCACTTCTGGGGAGCTCAGAACGGCATCTGAGACTAGTCACACCGCTGAAGTGCACAAAGATCTACCGGAGTATGTATTTGCCCTAGCGTATCATATCATGACAATCTGGTTTTTATCCATCGATATCAAGGAACGATCAAAACACGTTGGTTGGATAGCGAAACGCCTTACTTGGAAAGATGACTATGGAAACGATACGATGGAGGAGCAAAGTCAGGTAACTCTTGATATGATGCACCGAACAGCTTATTTAGATCTTGGAGAGACGACATCGAGCGCCAGATTTAGTAGCGAAGACGGCGCTGTATCAAAGCAGACCTGGCTGATGGGCATGAGCATCGTGACCCTAGAGACTGCAACAGCTAGCGGCCTTACGCAACTTACGAAGAGACAAGCCTCGGGCACAACACATGCTACATACCAACAATGCACAGCACCTCTACCGCCACATCATGTTCCAGTGCAAAACCTAGGCCAATCCACAGAAAGTATCCTCCCCAGCCATGTTCTCCTGCAGCTTGCCTCCACCATTGCTCCAATGCCAATCCCTATGCAGCCAATAGTCCTGCCAGATGACGATATTTCAAAGCGAGCGATTAGTACATTCGATCGCAATGACACTGTGGATGGCTACAAGGTTGGGGTGATCTACCTCGGGAAAGGTCAGACATCGGAGGTAGAGATTCTTGCCAATACAGGCGGGTCAATGCCATACAATAATTTTCTCTCAGGGCTCGGCACCAAAGTCTGTCTGAAGAACGCTACCTTCAACACTCAAGGTCTGGACCGGGAGTCTGATCAGGACGGTACGCATACCTATGCTTGGCGTGATCGCGTTACAGAGATTGTTTTCCACATCCCTACAATGATGCCGACAGATCTTCGAAACGACCCACAGTGCACTAACAAGAAGCGTCACATTGGTAATGAGTTCGTCAAAATCATCTACAATGACTCTGGGCTGTCGTTCAACTTTGACACGTTTGAGTCTGACTTCAACTACATAAACATTATCGTTACCCCTGAAGCCTTAGAATCTCCAAAAGATGACGGGACCAACGATACCAATCTCCGTGAACCTGGTTATGGGCGAAGTGATGGTCTGAAAGAGGACGTACGAGAAAGGCAGTTTTTCAGGGTACAGACCCAATGCGCTGCGTCATTGCCCCATATCTCTCCCGCCGCAACGCCGAAGATTATTTCCGCTGCAGCTCTTCCCGCATTTGTTCGTCAAATTGCACTTAACGCCTCGGTCTTCAGCCTTGCATGGTCTAATCGTAATGGAGACCAATACGTGTCTAGCTGGAGAAATAGACTCAAGGAAATCAACAAACTGAGGAATCGTTACGGAAATACTGCAACCTCACAAACCGTAGCATATCCAGGAATGAGTACCGAGGACCGAGGAGGTGCGCGTTCTTACGTTGAGGGTGACGAGTGGAGAGGGACTTTAGCCTTGGGAGGTATGGCCGAGGAAGACAAGCTTGTGTTAAGCCTTGACTTTACTAGGTGGACTTGATGAAAGATCTATTTCTCGGTGTATGCAGCGCGCGGAGTATTTTGGATGGGACGGCGCCTATGAGGCAATACAAAAAAACGTCAGTAAAAAAGGGTGTTAGCAAAACTTGTTCATCTTTCGTTTCATTGGACATGTCTAGGGGTTGTAATATTTTATGTGGCGTAGTTGCAGGATATTAAACTACGATGCATATACGGGACTTGACTCTACTCAGGAAGATACCAGACTGGCATGGTCGGGAAGGGAAAGGCTGATGGTGCAGGTAGGAAGACGATCTGCCAAAGGTCACTTCTCTGTCCCCAATATTAAAATTAAACCAAACAAATTGCAAAGTAACTTCCTCTTCGTTATAGGATCTGTGATCCGAGGACGATTTGGTTCACATGGATTGTTCTAAAGACTGGCATACCTAAACTGGCAGGTCAAGGTACCTTGAGGTACATCTTGGCTCACATGGACTTCAGCTGTCCCCATCATGGCTGAAAACAAACAGCGTAGAATCACCTGTGCAAGTCAGCAAAAACGTGCTTTTGGTTTCCTGTATTTTTACTGCTCCTCTGAAGGGTCCATTACTACGAATGATCGCTAATGCAGTATGAACCTACCAAGTAAATCTGATGCCTTTTTATCTCCTAGAGTTTCTAGCACCAGATAATTCGTCTCGTAAGTTACCTTACGTGAAGATCGAGCGAAACATAGATACACGTGACCTACTCTAGAGTTTCCCGCGCGTTTGCGAGACGCGTCAGAATTGTGGCCAATTTGGGGATCTGAGGTCAGAGAAACCACGCCGCAAAAGACGAAGCCTTGGATTAGTAGCTGTGGTAGGTACAATCCCCTTATCCTCAATCGCAATACCAATCTCATTGTATTCCGTAGTTTAGAAGCCAAGGCATCTCTTCGAAGCAATACAATGCCAGCCTCGGCACATCTCGAAGGCGTGAAAGTCGAGGTCATCTCGAACGGTCAATCGCTTTCGTTATACGATGATCCTGATGCGATCAGGAACGAGGAACCACGGACACGCCAGAACTATATCGAAGCAGTTACTGGTGCCACTTTCGAAGTCAAAGTAACGTTGAGCGATACGTTTGAGATGGGTCGGTGCGACGCTGCTCGAGCCTCCATTTCATTTGATGGTGATAAGAACGGATTCTACAGCGAAGTCAGCAGAACACCCGGATGGAAGAATCGGCCTTTGGAGGATCGACAAATCGTCTTCTCTAGAATTTCTCAGTTTTGCGAAGGCTCGGGTCAGTGGAGATCTGGCAAGCTCTGCTTTGGAGAATTAGCTATCAGTAAGTGCAGCCAATCAATGTTGAGGCACTGTCTTACATAGCGCCACGTTCAGGTGAGACGATGGGGTCAGATGTAACCCCAAAGGAGGTACAAATGCTGGGCCAAATACGACTGATGATAGAGCGAGTCAAACACAATGAAGTTATTACAATTTCGTCGAAGCGTCCCCTAAGCAGGGTTGGACATGTTTCTGAGAAAATAATGAAAGGCAAGGCCATCGCCAACACCATTGAGTACTACACACTACCAAATTAATAGCGCGGTGACTGACCCATCTCTCAGCTTCACCGACTATGTGGTAGGAAGGGAACCACCGCCCAGCGTTCAGGCTCGTCGGGTTGATGGACCACTTGGGGAACCTCTTTGCTGGAACATCTTATACCGGTCAAAGCGTAAGCTCACATGGAGTCCTTATGAAATCTTGCTTCTAATGTCGAGTTTGGTAGGCACTCTTCAAATGCTTGGCTGCATCGACAGAACCCCGTCTCCAGACCTAGAGACCACGGAAAGACCTCGCCAATCAGCGGCAATGGCCCCCACCAAGCGAGATGGCTCGAGAGTTGCTGATCATGAGCAAGTGATCAATGACTTGCGTGTTAGTCATACTCCATTATCATGTCTGCTTGCAGAATATCTGACTTCCAGGCAGGCTCAACTTGCTTTTTTGAAAGGCGAGCCCAATACCAAGTCAGAGACCCCGAACACCCGTGCACGAGTTAAGCGCGAGCGTGATGACTGGGAAATTACAGGTGCTCGCAAAAAGTCTCGAGGCTCAAATACCACCGACGTAGTAGATCTCACGTCGGATTAGGCCGTTCGTCCTGGTACTTACAAGGGTCAGACATGATGCATGGTTATGGAATCCTGACCGCGAATTACAGTTCCAAGCCAGTTGTATCTTTTTCGCTTCGATGTCTTGAAATTCTCTACTGCTATCGGTGGCGCTCTTCGGCGTATCACTGTAGCCTTCCGAGCTTTCCACGATACCCCATATAGCTTCTACTTCAGCAATTTTGTCTCATTAATTCAGGGAATGTCGTTCAATCAAAGCTTCTTGACCAAAGATAGCAACTCAGGCTGCTCTGCATTCTACAAGTTAACTTCTATGCTTCATATCTCAATCAACGCAAGGTAAGCGACAGTCATACGCAACTATGAACTGAACCATGGCATCGCTGTTACTATTACAGCTGGCGCTATTGTCACCACTTCGAGAACAAGGACAGGCAACGATCCATCCGCTCTGCGGCATTCACGCAATCTTCTTTGCATTGCAACAGTAGTATCCTGCGGCAGTACCATCTCTGTCGGCCAATTCCAAGAACTAGCAGTGTTTAAAAAGCTACTATGTCAATCTGTTAAAAGTCCTTCGCGCTTTCCCTTTCTCAGCAATTGCTCCGTAACACCAGGTTCTCAATTCCTATCGAATCCCCAACAGTCAAGAATTTGTACCTACCGTGAATCTCGGTGCTGAGCAGTCCGCTTGAACTCGATCTTTCTGTCTTCTTTACCCAGCTCAAGTAACGGCGATAGCACAATAAGTCTTTCTGTCGATTCGATGTATTACTGATAATATGTTCTGCCCTGTCAATAGGGGCCTCTCAGCCTGTATTTGTTCATCTCAAGAACGTGTCCAATACTACCAGCTACAGAGCATAAGCGATAAAGTGAACTTTCAATTTTCCCTAAGGTTATCGGCCGAGGCCCAATAAGGGAGAATATTGTCCATGAACAGCATTAACAATCATATTCAGCTCCGATCCACATCTACCAACTAATCAACGCCCACTTCTCCGCAGTGTGATGCCTAATCCTCGCACCCCAAACCCAGAGCGGCACAGCGAAAAGCAAAACCCCCACAAAAATCCCCGCCAACCCCCCAAAGCACCTTGCATACCCCTGCCCCTGCACCCACGGCACTGCCGCGTATATAAACCCGAAAGCAACCACGTTCTTCAGCCCATTAATCATCAGTAGACACTCCGCCGCCACGGCAAAATAGCTATCCATAACGTACATCATGCCGATATTCGCGACTGCAGTTAGGCCGACGCTGATGAAGCCGAAGCCGACGTAGATGACTGCCCAGTGCAGGTGCTGCTCGCAGCCAAAGCCGACCAGGAGGAGGCCGGCTGTGACGATTAGGGCTGGGGGGAGGAGCAGGGGGAGCCGAGATTCAGGTTCGAAGATGCCGTGGTTGCGGCGCGCGGTGCGGCGAGAGAGGCTGTCGGTTAGGTGGCCGCCGAGGAAGGCGCCGATGGCGTTGCCGATTGAGAAGTTGGTGTGGGTGTCAGGAAAGGGGAATGGGCGGATTAGAACAGGGGTGAAGGAAGTGGAGACTCACTGAGACCGGGGATGTTGACTAGGCCGTTTATGCCGGCTGTGAAGTTGTAGGGGGGCGCTTCGAAAACGAAAGAGGAGACGATGCTGAAGACGACGGTGGGAGCGAGGGAGATGGAGTCTAGGGAACGGATCAGATTCCAGCGATTTTGTTTCGAGACTGTGAGGGGGTTTCACAGGCCAAGGTAGCGAATAGACATGCTGGGTAGAGAGTTAGGGGAAAAGGGCGCAGAAAAAGATTAAGGTACGACGATGTGGGATCGATTCCAGACCAGGGGTTCAGCTGCTGAAGGTACGTCTTTCTGACACTCTTCACTCCTTCACCGGACTCCTTCGAAGTGCCGTCGTCGAAAACTTGAGTTTGCACTTCAGCACTACTTTTCGGCTCCTGAACCACCTCCGGGAAAATTGAAGGATCTAAACCGCGGTGGAAACGTGTTTCCGGAACGAAGAAGAACACCATGATGAAGTTGATGCCCAGGAAGATGGCGCTGACCCATTTCTGCCATCTCCATCCGACACCTTTGGAGAATCAGTAGAAGATAAGGTAGTGTAGATGAAGAAGCCTACTGTCGATGATGAAACCTCCACAAAGAGGCCCGATATTGCTTCCCCAGGATATAGCTATAATATAGTAGCCCATCTTCGAGCCTCGTTCATGAAGGAAGAACAAGTCCTTGAGTCTAATCAGTTCTTCGCCACAAATCTGAATCTTTCGAAGAGCCCTCGTCTAGAGCTAAGGGGAAAGAAAGCCATACGTACGTTCACTATCGCCGCTCCCAGGGCCTCCGTAGCTCCTCCCGCAAACGCACCCACAATCGTCGCCGCCAAAAGACTCTCAAAGGACTTCGCAATAGCAGCCCAGAGGCAGCATACAAAGAGCAAGAAACATGCGGTCAGAAAAACGGGTCGTTTGCCGAAGTAAATGGCTGTGGGTACCCAAAAGAAGTTCTGTAGAGATGTGAGAAAGAAATAGTCAGATGTCGGTAACGATTCGGGACAATACAGAAAGTCCAAGCGTTAGCACCAACCAGGATAGAAGCCCGGAGGTCTGGTTGAGGCCGATGTTGAAGTAGGCTGCGATGTTGGCGAAGCCGCCTGCTGGACCTGATCCGAATCGTCAGGGCCATCTTATGACAGACTTGGAGATTGTTAAGAAAGATTGATTACCATCTCCAGCCCAACTGTTCAAGAACGTGAACATGCAGACAGTTCCAAACGCCAGCATTTTCTTCCATTGTGGCCAAAGTAGTGGGTCGTTTGGATCTGATGATGGTTGCGGCACGAGGACGAGGTTCGATTTTCTAAAATGTAGATGGCGATTGTCGTCTGGGTAAAGTTAGGGAATGATACAGGTCTACGACATGCCGTTGGTAATATGGTATTGCTCGAGAGAAAAATATAGCTCGACATACCGTCAACAAGCTGTACTGTGCCATCGGTGACATCCACCTGGTTTAGGGTCTTGAAGCCCATCTCTTATAGCTTGGCTATACTTTTTTACTCGACCATCAACCAATGAAAGAAATCCTTATGCAAAGCCGGCATAAGCACAAGCTTTTTCTTAAGCAGATTCGCTAGAGGTGGTCATCGATACCTGCTCGAAGTTTTCAAGCTCAACACGAAGAACGTGGTATACGTAGTTCATATACCTATTCCCTCGGTTCATTCCCTTGGAGACACAAGTGCATCATCTTTCCACTCTGAGCTGCCGAAAGCCTACAGCCAATCGAACCCTATTCGGAAAATCGATATCGTGCCACCACCCGTGTCGTTGCGCGACTGGTCGGCCGACCTTTGAATGCTTAGGAAATAAAACAGGCATACAGTTTGATTCCGAGTTGCTCGCGTTTGAAAGTCCTGAGTTTCGTGTAATATGCACGTTTCGGTACATTTCAACTCGATAGAGCTAGCCGGTGCCCGAAGCCTGGGCGTTGCCATCCTATGAGGAATATGGGAAAGACATGAAGTATCCAGTATAAGATACATTGGCTTGTTGAATCGTACAACCTACGGGCTTTGTAGTCGGCTTCATTGGACTTTCGAAAAGAGAAGATGATATGAATACGTTTCTCCTGATCTAGCCAGGAAGTGATTGCCTCACCCCCGAAAATTATGAATCTTCTTCCTACATAAGTTCTACAGAATTCTGACACTGCTCATCTAGCAATGTCAAGGTTGCATCCGCCAGGAGGGTATTTTACAGTTGAAACTAGGTTCCCAAAGTGACTCCAGTTTTGAAATTGAGAACTCTTTCAAGACCCAGTAATACAATTGAAGTAGAAACACGACGCCAATCCACTAATTTCTCCGAATTTACCTACTCTTACTTAGCCATTACATCAACATAACCCCTTCCCTTCTTCGACTTCTTGACAGTCCCACCCTTTCTTGCCTGTGGTACTCCTATTAAGTCGTCGATAGTGCTCGCATTGCTCATTGCAGTCGACGGTCTCGAAGGTGGTGCTGACGATGGTGCGAAAAGACCGAGTCCATTGGGCACCGCTGGTACGGAAGAAGCTGTTTCGCTATCGAAAGCCCCCTCTGCTGCGACTGTACTTGAATCACTTCTTGAAGGAGAATACGTGCTACGTGGAGTACTTGTAGGTGGTCTTGTGACATTGATAGGCGGCGTGTCCAAAGCTGGGAGAGGAGGGACCGGAGGCATATTATTGGAGGGAGGAGGAGCTCCTGCGCTACTAACTGCTCGCGATGGTGGCGGGGCTCTAGGTGGAGGAGGGGTAGGAGAAGCGGCAGCAGAAGCATCGCCGCCCTTCGGGTTCACCCATTTTTTGAGGTCCTTGTCATAGTAGAAGGAGCTTTTCTCGCCCAACTTGGCTTTGATGGGAGCGTTGCCTGCAGGCTGATTGAGATCGTTCGACTCTTTTCTCCCGCCAAGCCAGCCACCAAACCAAGACTTTTTGGCATTCAGTGTAGGACCTTTTTGGGCTGTTGAATCCATTAATTTAGCGGACAAAAGATGGGAAGGTGGGAAAGTGTACCATCGACCTCAGCAGCCTTCCTGAAGGCCTCGTCCGCCTCCCGATCCTTCTGCGCCTTTTGATCTCTGGGGGCGGCAGCTTTCGTAGCGAGATCATCGTTGTTGTTGCCATACATGAATGATTCTTCCTTCTTTGAACTTTTTTGCTGGGGACTTTCGTTGCCGTCTTGATTTTCGGGATCGTACGGAGGCGGATCATAGTCGTAACTAGATGGAGGCTCGTAAGTGGATTGCCCAGGGTTATAGGACGACGTAGACGGGTTTTCCTCAGAGGTTGATGGTACATAGTTACTATTAGAATGAGGTTCTTGATGAGGTTGGTGAGTTTCCCGGGGTGGTTCTGGTTTCAATGAAGGGGATGGTTGGTATGACTTCTCCTGGTAAAGAGATGATGAGATGTCGTCAGGAGGAGCTGTGGGCATAAACTGAGGCTGCGAAGGGGGGGTTGGCAGGTAGCTTTCTGTTGCCGGAGTGTACATTGAAGGCTGACTTGGTGGCTTATACAAGTCATGCCGCTGCTGTCCTTGTAACGGATTGGTAGAAGCCGATCTTGACCGGGCGAGAGGGGTTCGTTGCTGAGCGAACGGAGGCCTGAGAATCTCGCTCTGTGCTGGTCGTTGGAACTCCTGGGATGGTCGGGCAGGTTGCTCAAGTGATGAACGAGGAGTATGCTGATTAGTAGGAGCATAGCGAGAGTTGGACCCAATGGCTGTAGGTAACGGTGGAGGAATACCACCCATTGTAGGATAAGACCCGTATAAGTCGTCCGATGATGGTGGTCGACTAATATTTGGTGAGTCCCCAGCGATTTTGGCAAATGGCCCGGCGGCGGTGTCGTGCACAAGACCAGAAGCAGTCGATTCCGCGTCGCTCTCGTCCCCTGCTATGAACTGATTCAACCTGGTCCAGACAGAACCCGACACTTTGTCCATACTAAGTCCAGCTATCATTGATGTCGAACCATCTTTTGGTGCTTGCCGCAACCTTTGACCTAAATCCCCAAGAGCTGCAAAAAGGAGACTATGATAGTACGGTGATAGCTTTGTAGTTGACTTTAATGCACTTGTAACAGCATCACAGTAATTTTGTGCTTCAGACCGATAGCCGTATTCAGCTAAAGTCAAAGCATGATACAGCTTATAGGATTGCAAATGTGGCGATACAGTCACAACAGCCGAAGGCGCAAGCACTGTGCGAGCAAAATCGTATACTTCTGTGAGAAGGATGCTATCAAAGTCCCGGCTGTAGTCATACGGCTGCTGCAAGTGATCTGCTCCAAGAAGGGCAACGCTGACTTGAGGGTCATCAGGTCCACCAAAGAGTCCAGAATTTTTGGCAAAAATGTAGCACACATGTGCTGCCTCGGTCCTGCCATAGCCAGCCAGTAGTCGTCCCAGAACCAGCAGAGCGTTCCCATCATCCTGAGTACGGTTGCTTAGAACTAAGGTCACAGTTTCTCTCCATCTATCTAAGCCATCCAGTGCATTCTTCAGGGGTCCAGCAATTGTGGCCTTGCTGACCATCTGCAAACCGGCTCGGGCAGAAGGCGGAACGAGCTGATCGACGCTTTCTTCCCAGTTACCCGCAAAGATCTGGTACAGGGCGGCTAATGATTCGGTGTTATCGCCATATGCTTTGACTTCTTCGCTGTTAAATTCTTGAAGGACTTGCTTCCAGATACTTTTATCGAGAGTAGATGCTAAAAGCATCGCATGTCCCCACAGCCGGCAATCTACAGCGTGCCAGACAGCTTTTTCACGCTCGCCGTGCAACAAGATCTTACGCAAACCTTCTACAGCCCCCGAATCGGCTGTCTTTGATAAATTGACCGAGCCAACAGACCTTGAGATACCAACAAGAGGAGCGTTGGAGGTGTATAGGGGTATTTTCGCGTCGTCGCCTACAGCCAATTCTGGCGACAGTATGGTCCTCACAGAGCGCTCTGCAATAGGATTTCCTTCGATGGCCCCATCGTTTTCCACAAGTGTCTGAATTACCCTCCAAAGAATGACTTTCTCCTCATGACGCTTACGGGGGTCCGGAAGGGTCGTAGTTTGGATAAGCGGAAACTGAGCGTTCTCAAGCTCAACGATCCGCTTTTGTAGCCAGTCAAGAACTTCCTTTTTCTTGCTCTTAGATCTTAACGGACCTGGGAAAGTTGCGATATTTTCCTCGAGCGGAAAAGCTTTACCTGTGTGAACCTTCACTTCTCCAGGGCTGCACTTAATAAGTGGAAAACTTTGGCCAGCAGCGTATCGTGGGATTTGTTTCGGAAAGCTTGATACGATAGTACCACCAAATCCGAAAGTAAATATTGGACATCCTTTCCAGCGCTCAAACTGATCATTCTCACGGCCATCTGATGGTCTGATGTAATTAACTACTGGTGGAGTTGGATTTTTGCGCTGATCTTCTTGGTGTATAGCTGCTGAGCGCGCTGGAGCTTCATTCCCATACGAACTATGATTAACAGAAACTGGCCGCTGATAAGGGATTTTGACGTTCGAAGGTAAATCAGGTCTTGACCTCATAGCACTCGGAGATTGGGTTTGCGACCTTTGGGGAGGATCAATGTTTGCGTTGTCTGAGATGCTTTGTGGGGGCTTTTGAGAATGGCTATATAGAAAACTAGAGGTGGGAGCATGACCAGGCTCATAAGACTCATAAGCTGGTACGGGATATGAGGATGGGGGCGAGCTGCTAGAAGGTGTGCACCGGTTATTAACAGAAGGAGGTGAAGGCCGATTAGACTGGGGTGATTCCCGGAGCTGTTGGGTCACATTCTCCTGCTGGAGTATTGGAAGCGAAATCTTTTCTGAGACAGATGCCTGTCGAATATATGGCTGGGCAGGAGCGTTCTGCGAAGCCGTGGTATTTTGAACCGCTAGTGGGCTGGATGTACGAGGTTGGAAGGGCAGGATCTGCGTTGATTGAGGACGAGGAGCAGTGGAAGGAGATGATGCATAGCGGTTACGTGGTGGAGGCACAGCCTGTTGTGACACTGGAGCTGGCGAATATCTTGAATTCAAAACGGGCAGCGCATGAGTCACAGGTTCCAACGGAGAAGCGTTAGCATATGGATTCATTCGCTCTGGAGGAAGGAGCTGGTAAGACTGAGCGACACCAGAAGAGCTTGACGCTGGTCGTGCTGGACTTGGCCTAGGCGGTTCATTCGGCGGAGGCGTTTGTCGAGGAATATTTGTCTGAGGATTGGCAGCTCTGGCCATGCCGCTCGACGGACGAGGCTTGACAGAAGGGAGCTCTTCGAAAAATGAGGATTTTGATTTGAGTGTGGGAGGAGCATTCGAAATTGACAGAGAAGGGCTTGTCCCGACTGCACTGGGCAACGGCGGAGGGGTGTTAATACTTGTAGATCCCGTGGTATACATACTACTGCTCCTAGGTGGAGCCGAGTTGTTAGCAGCGATTTGGGCATTGAGCCCGGATTGGGTATGTTGTGTATAGTTCCGCTTCTTTGGGCGCGTGACATCCATTGGGAGGTCGTAAGGTGAGGTATACCCTCCTTTCGATTTATCAGCAAAGCTCTGTGTCGATTGCGGCATTCTCGGTCTTGTCGAAGACAGCCCATCAGCAATGGATGGCTGCTGGTGTGGCGTATTTATGAAACCCGCTGACGCTGCACTGGAACGGCTAATGCCAAAAGTCGCTAGCGGGAGCTGTTGAGTTATGGCCGAGAGTTGTGTATTAGGGGTAGGCGTGTATTGATGTCGTGAAAAGGTCCCACCGGTGTTTTTGCGATCCGAATCGTTAAATCCTTGCGTCATGTTCCCTGGGAAGGGCATATGTTGAGACTGGACCTGATCCAATGAGCTTTCGTGGGTAACATCTAGGAAGCCTTCTCCATCATCATCGAAAAATGCTGCCGGGTCCACAGAAGGCTCGTCTTCGTCAAGGAGCTCGTCATCGCCTAGTGCAGCCTGCCACATCGCGGCCAGATCTTCGTCTTTCGGGTCTTGCCCGAAGAAGTCGAGCTCTACATTTGGCTCTACGGTCTGTCTTGGGCCAGGACCAGCTGATTCGGGAACCGCTGTAACTTTCGAAGTTGTCGGTCTATCCCCGTCTGGGTGGGTCTTCGTTGGGCTGTACTGTCCTGGTTCTTCATAGTCGATCCCATTAGAAACATGTTGTAATGAATGAAGGACCTGAGTTGTCGATTTACGGTCAAGTGGTTGGGGTCTGAAAGGGGATGACTCGTCAGGTGAGGCAATTTCAGCTTCTGCGTGGTAACCGCCGTTGGAAACCTGTGGCACCCGAGGAGGAAATGCCTGCCCATCATACAACCCACTCAGGCCGTCCGTGGTCTGGTCAACATTGGATCCTGATGGCATTAAAGGTAGGCCCTCCTCAAATCTTGCTTCCTCATCAGCAGGCGATTTCGGAACCTCCGAACGAACACCGCCTGCGTTGACGAAAAAACTAGTTTCGTCTCCATCTGTGGTAGAGTCGAAAGGATCGAATGCCCCCCGCCCTTCGCCATACAATGATTCTTTACCGGGTCTGACATCTACAAGCATCTCATCCTCTTCCATGATGTCTTGTGCTTGTGTATAGGAGAGGGGATGGATTGGCTGTTGCTCTGGGTGGCGCAAAGGTGGAACCTCAGGAAACGAATTCGTACGATCAATGGCGCCGAAAATTTCCAACAGGTTTCGAGGTTGTTGTCCAAGCTCACCGATCGTTCCTAGCTCTGTAACCCCGTCCTTGTCGCCCAACGCTGATTGCGTAGGGGATATCGATTCAGGGTCTCCGTTGGTATTGCGTACGACAGACGGAATGTGTAGGTCATGATTTTGATTTCCATGCCCAGATTGAGATTGTAGTTGGTGACCATCTTCCGTTGCTGAACCCACTGAGTTCCGGAAGACAGAATTGGTATATTCTAAGATTTCTTCTTCTCTGCTAGACCCATCGTTTTCTGTTGCAAGCACATGGTTCGGAGCAGATGTAATATGCTCGTTAGTGACCAAACCTAATTGCGAATCTCTCTGATATGGATCGTCCCGGCTGTCGTTCTCCGCCGAGAGGGGAGAATCATGTTGTGCAGCTGCGGAAGGCGGATATGGCACAGGAAATTCTGGTGATATCGACTCGGCCGCTTGACCTTCAGCAATCGAAAAGCCCCCGCTACTCTCCTCTGCCTGCTGGCTGTGTTTAAGGGTTGCGGAGTGCGAGTCTGGTCTTATAGCGGGATGCCACGATCCGAGTCCTTCATCTTGATCCAACTGCGAAGCTTCCACATCCATTTGAGTTCGTATTCGAGATACGTCTTTAAAGGATAATCCCACCTCAGCTCACCTGTCGCGATCTCGTGCCGCAATTTTAGAGAATTATCAGTCCGTAAGAGATATAGGCGGCGGAATTTCTGCTTCCTGGCCTTTTCAAGCTTCTCAGGCAACTATGCCTACAAGCCAAGGACGGAGAGCATTGGATGGAGCATTGGATGGCAACAAAAAACAGTAAGAAAGCACCAAGGTCAGTATGGCTGATACCATATTTACTCCGGCTCAAGTCTGGCATAGAGTATGCGGCGAGCTGTCATCAGGCTCGGCGTTCTGCTAGCGCATAAGCTTGGACCACCTTCGAGATCGCCTCCCGCTCACGATTACAGAGGCTCAAAGAAAGAGTACGTGGAGTTTAGGCAATACCTTACATTTCTCAGTTCGCCTCTATCATCTTTCTAAACTCCAGACTATGTCAATATCAACTGTGAAGATATTACTTCTTGGCCACACCGACCAGCTTGTACTACGGCATCAAATCAGACAATGTCAAGAGCCCACCAATATCACCAGCCGAATGCTCCGGATTCTAACGCAGAGGATTCCGACTCCGATATAGAGCTCGATCTGCATGAGCTGGATCCGATTGCTGCTCATGGAGTGGACCGACCTTACGGTGATAGACGTAGTGATGCCTGGAGGGAGCGGCGTACTGAAATGCAAATACCCTTGAGAAATTTACGGGCTGGGAGATCAAAGGGATTTGGATATAACAGAGATTATAGTGGCGATTATGATGATGGCAGAGATGGCGAGGAAAACTCTCGAGGACTGCTGCAAGGCAGCAGTAATCCAAGGGACGCAGCGGGAAGTTCCAATTCAAGGGAGGATGAGGCGCCTCTTCTGAGCAATGGCACCAGCCACGCTTCAGAAAATTCCAACGAAAATGGTGTGAAGGGACATGTCTCCTCTCATTCATGGCTACCGAAATTCATGTCTGCCGCTGAACAGCGCGCAAGTTCTCGCCCAGAGAACACCATAGACACCCAGGGCGGAGTTACGTCTCGGAATATCAACATCGGGCAATACCCACCCCCTCGGTTTCCACCCAATGCGGTCTCGAACGCCAAATATACTCCTTGGAGCTTCCTCCCACGCACGCTTTACAACGAGTTCTCTTTCTTTTTTAATATGTATTTCCTTTTAGTGGCTCTGTCTCAACTTATACCCTTTTTGCGAATTGGTTACGTGTCTACATATGTTGTACCATTAGCGTGCGTTCTTGCTATTACTCTCGGGAAAGAGGCGTTAGATGACATTGCACGGCGCAGGAGAGACGGGGAATCAAATAAAGAACCATATACTGTTCTTCGTTTACGAGATGTTTCGAAAAGCATGGTGGTTAAAACTGGGAGGAAGAACAGCTCTCGACTGAAATCACGGAAGAGTAGGGGCGGTGCCAGACATAAGAGCACTCGTCTTGATGCAATTGCGGAGGAGGAGGAGAATCTTGATGGACACCATACAGAGCAAACATCAAATATTGAAGTCGACGAAATACAAATCAAGTCTCGGGACCTCAAAGTCGGCGACGTACTGAAACTGGGTAAAGACCAAAGGGTGCCCGCTGATTTGGTGATTCTGAAATGTTACACCGTCGAGTCAGCTATTACCACGTTCGAACCACAACCGTCTAAAGCAGAAAGTCCCCTTCTTGGAATTGACCCAGATCCTTCAAATGCTGGTCCTGATGCAAGCCTTACAGATATAGCGCAGCAATCCTCCTCTGACAGCGGGGGTGTCGGAGAGGCTTTTATTCGCACTGACCAGCTTGATGGCGAGACTGACTGGAAGTTGCGTCTGGCTTCTCCTCTTACACAGCCGCTGGATCCACGTGACTTCACGCGGCTCAAAGTTGTCGCTGGCAAACCAGACAGGAAGGTGAACGAATTTGTTGGTACAGTCGAATACCTACCGTATTTAAAGGGTGATGGTGCCGTAATGCAGCCTCAGTACCAAGACCAGAAGGCCGTCACAGCGCCGCTTAATATTGACAACACGGCCTGGGCGAATACAGTGATTGCATCTAACGCGACAGTACTAGCAGTAGTCGTATACACTGGTGCCCAAACTCGGCAAGCATTATCTACAAGCCCTTCGCGGTCCAAGACAGGCCTCCTCGAGCACGAGATCAATAATCTTACGAAGATCCTTTGTGCTCTAACCCTAACGCTCTCCATTGTTCTGGTCACCTTGGAAGGCTTCGAGAACAGACCGGATATGAAATGGTATGTCGCTGTTACAAGATTTCTTATATTATTCTCGACAATCATCCCGATCAGCCTCCGTGTCAATCTGGATATGGGCAAGACCGTCTATGCCTGGTTCATTGAACGCGATCAAGGCATGCCGGGAACTGTGGTCAGGACTAGCACGATACCGGAAGAACTTGGTCGCATTGAGTATCTCTTGAGCGATAAGACCGGGACTTTAACGCAAAATGGTATGTATGCCTTTACCTCTAAGACAGGAAATCACTAAGCAAATATCAGAAATGGAGCTCAAGAAAATTCATGTTGGAACGGTTTCTTATGCTAATGAAGCAATGGACGAAGTTGCGTCCTACATAAGCCAGGGCTTCTCGATTGGATTTTCTCTTGACGCGATCGAAGCCTCGCCATTAGTGACCCCGTCATCCACATACCACGCAGCTTCTACTGGAGCCTCCACGACAAGAACACGGCGAGAAATAGGATCTCGTGTTCGCGATCTTGTTCTTGCCCTGGCTCTGTGCCATAACGTTACACCGACTACTGAAGGAGACAACGGCCACAATTTTACCACGTACCAAGCCTCTTCTCCAGACGAAATCGCCATTGTCCGATGGACGGAGAGCGTAGGACTCCGGCTTATGCACAGAGATAGGCATAGCATCACGCTTCAATCCATTGACACTTCACGCATTGTTGTCAAAGTCCGTATTCTCGACATATTTCCATTCACTTCGGAAGGAAAGCGAATGGGCGTTATATTGCGATTCCTCCAGGGACCTGGATCGACTGTAGATTTGGCAGATGAAGCGGGAGAACTTTGGTTTTATCAAAAGGGGGCTGACACGGTCATGGCATCAATTGTAGCTGCCAACGACTGGCTTGATGAAGAAACTGCGAATATGGCTCGGGAGGGGCTTCGAACTCTGGTCATTGGCAGGAAAAAGCTATCAACCCACCAGTACCGCGATTTCTCCAATCAATACAAGGAAGCCTCTATGTCTTTACAACGTCGAGACTCTAGTATGGCACGAGTTGTCAAAGACCACCTCGAGCGCAACCTCGAGCTCCTTGGCGTTACCGGTGTCGAAGACAAACTTCAGAAAGATGTCAAACCTTCGCTGGAGCTTCTTCGCAATGCCGGGATTAAGATATGGATGCTTACAGGAGACAAAGTCGAAACGGCTCAATGCGTTGCCGTCTCGGCCAAACTCGTCTCACGTACCCAATACATCCATACCATCACCAAACTTCCCAGTGCCCCTAGCGCTTCCTCAGCACTTGACGCACTATCACTACTGGGCTCTAAATCTGATTCAACTGCTCTCCTCATCGACGGCGAATCGCTATCCTACTTCCTGACCCACCACCGCCAAGAGTTCATCTCCCTCGCCGTACTCCTTCCTGCAGTGATAGCTTGCCGCTGCTCTCCTACACAAAAAGCAGACGTTGCATCCCTAATTCGACACCACACTCGCAAGCGGGTCGCCTGCATCGGAGATGGCGGCAACGATGTCTCCATGATCCAAGCCGCCGACGTTGGTATTGGTATTGTTGGGAAAGAAGGCCGCCAAGCCTCCCTCGCCGCAGACTTTTCCATAACGCAATTTCACCACCTTACCAAATTGCTCGTGTGGCATGGCCGTAACTCCTACAAGCGCAGCGCCAAGCTCGCTCAATTCGTCATCCATCGCGGGCTCATCATCTCCGTCTGTCAGACCGTGTACAGCATCGCCACAAAGTTTGAACCACACGCCTTATACCGCGACTGGCTCCTTGTTGGCTACGCAACCGTCTACACCATGGCTCCAGTGTTTAGCTTGGTTCTAGACACCGATGTTGATGAAGGCCTCGCAAACCTCTACCCAGAACTTTACAAAGAACTCACCACCGGCGCCTCCCTTAGTTACCGCACCTTCTTCATCTGGGTCCTGGTTAGCATCTACCAAGGCGGCATCATTCAAGGGCTCAGTCAGATTCTTGTCGGCAGTGTTGATAGTGACCGCATGGTCAGTGTTTCCTTCACTGTCCTTGTTATCAATGAGCTCATCATGGTCGCTTTCGAGGTGGTGACGTGGCATTGGATCATGATCGTGAGTCTACTAGGTACCATGGCTATTTTCCTGGGTAGCATTCCTTTTCTTGGGGGATATTTTGATCTAGGATATGTGTGGAGCTGGGGCTTCGTGTGGCGCGTGACGGCAATTTCTGCAATCTCATTAATTCCGCCATACAGCGTGAAGATCTTGAGAAGGACATTAAAGCCGCCAAGCTATAGAAAGGTGCAGGGACTGTAAAACAACGGAGAAGCAATGATTCGCTTTTGGATCTAGTGAAATCTTTATAAGTACCTTGATTTCCACATATTTTGGGCTTAAAGTTCTCGATTCAAGTTATAAGAGATACACTGTCCATGGGAAGCTGGCTGGCCGATGCTTTGCAGTTCCTTTCCATTCCTCAGACTTCTGCACGACGTGGTCGATAGTCATTCGTGTAGGATAAGTCTTTCCTCACCATCCTCTGTATCATGTTTCCCGTTTGCATTCCGGATTCAACAATTATAGTGTATCAACAATTGTCTGTCTTGTGTGTACCTGGCTAACCCGGTGTACTTGAACCAAATGGTACCCGCTCTGAGCTGACGCTCTAAGGCTCCTTGGTACTAAGGTAGTAATACGCTCTTCTTGCAGGCTTTTATTTCCAGCACTCCGTACCTAGTACCTAGCGTGAGTCAACGATCCCCATTTAAGACGACGAAGGGATTCGCTCGGAGATGGTCGGTTTCAGTAGCCCCGCAGCTCGCCCGGTGCAGTCAATCATTGATGCAAACCGACTCTTCGTACTCTTATAATGCAACTTTGGTCAATTCGACTTCGGTTTTCTCTCCTCCGGCCTGATCCCAGATCTACAATTTTGCATCTTCTCCGCTGACTTACATTAGCGAGTACCACCCTCGGTCATCTTCGACTGAGAACCACGAAGCTCAACCAGAGTATGAGTTTATGGAGCTACTACACAACACCTTGCGATCCCCGATTGTCTTTCGTTCCAGTCGTGCTCTTCACTTGATGTGCTGAAGATGGTATGCTAAATTAAAAGATGCCGAAACGTACCGCGAAGCAACGTTGCCTCGCTTGAGAAAGTCTTATTGGATGAACAACAATACTGAGGGCTACTTTTGTGTAGTGCCTTCTACAGTATGCTGTATCAACATAAAGCAACCCACAAGCGGCCAAGAGATGGCCATGCTCCGATGCAACTATTTCCAAGTCCGGTATTGGAAACGCCCATGGCATGGCAAACGGACTGTATGGCAGTTCTTCAGTCTAGAGCATTCATAAGCGCTGCTGATGGAGAAGAGATCTCTGCAGCTGCGATGACACTTAACCTTCTTGCAATACTGCTCAAAAGTGGAGCTGCACTGGCTCCAACGTGCTGCTTGCCCCGCTCCAGGATACCAATCAACAGAAGCCCGGTGTTTCCCTTGAGGGCTCTTTCATCGTTCCTCGCGTGCCATATCCACGTTTGGGTTGGTGTATTTTCAAGCTCGATCCCTCAATCGCTTGGACCCCGGCTTAGTCTTGTTCATTGATGTGCTGAGTTTCTGTGTCTACTGCTTGAGCCGAGTATCTCCTCTCAGAGACGATTTTGGCTTCCAGATAAGCTCAATCCTCCGGCTATAAGAACACCCCCCGCCTCTGTCACTTTGTCCACCACAGTCAGATCTATGTGAAGCAAAAAAGGAGCTTCAACCCTATAATCCCCAGGCCAGGCACACCAAACACCGAATCTGCCCAACTACAAGCCACCATGAAGACCTCGCTAGCTTTTTGCATTGCCTCGCTCGCTCCCTTCGCCAACTTGATCTCCGCATCCCCACGCTACCCCCTCCACCAAACCGCTCTTTCCCCCAAGCAACTTCAGGACGAAAGCGACCTTCCAAACAGCTTTAACCTCACCGTGATGCTCCGGGACGCCTCCAAGGCCAACTGTCTCGGCAGCAGCGGCTCGCAAACCTATTCCGTCCGCCTATACGACCCTGACGACGGCTTCGGATGACAACAACTCCAAGCCACCACCACGGGCAGCAGCCCGCCAGACTTCCTGCTCAAAGACGGCAACCTCATCCACGACAACATCATTGCCAGTTCCAAACCGGTGCCACTGATCTGGCCGCCTCCGCTGCAGGAATTCGGCTTCAGGCCATCCGGTGCATACCAGCCGCCTGGGTTTGTTGCGGTCGGGTCTCAAGACCCGCAGGGAAATAGCATGCTCGAATTGCGGCCCGCGAGATACTCAAGTATGGATCCGACTGGCCCCTTCTTACTTGCTAGGAAGAGGCTGCTGCTGACCAAGATCGCCCCTTGCTAGCTCTTGCGGTTGTGAAACCGCTCAAAGAAGGCTCGAGAATCGTCATGTCGCAAGACCCACATTATGGTCACTTCCTCTTCCGCTCGCTCTTTGCGCTCGGTCTGTGCTAATCCCGTCCTAGGTCCCGAAACCGTCGATGTGATTGTTCGGATCAATGGTGGTTATTGAAAGCCTGGAATAATATTAGCAGGCCAGAAAGCCAGCAAATCGAATCCGAGGAGATCGGGGAAAGTCAAAGACGTGGTGTTGAAGCCACAAGTGGTGGAGCAGTGGGGAGCAGTGGGCCGCACAACAAAAGTAGATATGTAGCTCTGAGTACGGTAGCTGAAAAATCACACACCCATGCAAGCAAACACCAGAACTCCTTTCTACAACGTGGGAAGTAGGTAGTCAACATCTTCGTCGTATTCTTTTTCATGCAAGGCGCTAACCCCTTTCTACCACCCAAATCTTTCCCAAAAAAAACAAACAAAAAAGAACATCCCCGCTCATCCTAACTGCGGAAAGAACCACACACAGAACCTCTAACGCGAAAACCTTCCGCAGATCCAAAGCACGCCCCCCGAACCTTCCCCTCCACTCTGTAACCCCAAAAACCCCCCCTACCCACTCCCCCACTACCTAAATACAGTAACACCCCAACGCCCCACCAAAGCCACACCAACCAGCGAAAAGCAGCCTCTGTAGCCCGTGTCTACCTTCTGACGTGTATTGCAGCGTTGGTAGTAGTTTGCTCATCCTACCTCCGCTTCTTCGTCGAGGAGATGGCGTAGCGGTCGGTTTTCAAAGGTTTTTTGTGGTAGCGGAGTGGGGAAATGGCGAGATTCGAGATCGGAGGGAGGGAGAGAGAGAGAGATGTCTGGGAGGGTAGTTGGGGTGAGAGGAGTGGGGCGGGCCGGGGGGGGGGGGGGGGGGGGGGGGGAGTTGGCATCTCGATAGGAAGGGAATCGAAGAATAGGTTTACGCCTGCAGGGCTTCTGAACGTGTGGGGGTGTGCGGTGGGTAGTTCATCCGCTGGAGCGGTTCAGAGGTCCAAACGACGGCGAGATTTTTTACATCGGGTTTCAAGGTGATGCAGATAACAAGTGAAGTGTTGATCTAAGGTTGTGATGATCGCGGATAGTAGCATGCTGCTTTGGGTAGGGGATGCGAGGGGTGAGCCGGTGCTGGAGAAAGTGTTGGGGGAACAAGTGGGGAGAGGTTGGTTATGAGCAAGGTTGTCAACATGTATGTTGCAAAGTTAGCAAGATAACTTTGCTTGATTCGTAACTGCCATGCTTCCATTAATTCGTATCAGACAAATATCAGAGTTGTCCCTGCCAAGACCTTCTTAGCCAAAACCACGGCTCTTGGCTTAGAACTGTGTCCTGTGTTAGCAATGCATATGAGTCCATCAAGGATTCATAGTCAACATACTGCGACCAGCTGGTTAAGATCGTATTCGCCACCGACTGACAGCTGTGGTATCTGTTTGTATTCCTGCTGGAGTCCTACCCGCGTGTTTTGAAGGACATTAACGTAGCTTTGTCGAGGATTTGTCGTCATACTGTTGATGAAGGCCCACGACATGGCGCCTGTACATTCCTTAGCATCTACTGACAGAATACCAGAGTTTCGATCAAACCGGTTGGCTGTCCACCAATACGAGTATCAGCGGAGGTCTGGTCATCAGCACACCCACTGAACATCCAAACATCCTTCCCTTCACCCTTCCAGTTCTCCACGAAATGCTCTTCTCCAAGGCCATGCTCATTGCTAGGTTCGTCGCGATGTTGCAAGCCTTTGAAGAACGATGTGGCTCCGCCGAGCAGCATTTTCGCATCTTGGATCTTGTTGGGGTTGAAGCCTCCCCGCATAAGGTCTGAGGCGGCAGCGACAAGGCCCATCCCTTTCTTCACGTTATCCATCAAATTGATATTGCCTTGAGAATCTGGACGGTAGACATATGGGAGTTCGACGGCTGAGCCGGAATGACAACAGTCGAAGAGAATGGTCATTCTGCAGTTAGGTGGGATTGTAGAGACAAGCGCTCGGTGTAGCTGGTTTGTTACATGAGATTTTGGCCATCAAAGTAGCAATGCTCAACGAGGCTTACAGTATCGCTAGTGATTTGACCGTGCTTTTCGTAGTCCACAGGGCAGATCGTGTCGTCCAGCCTGCATCTACATCAGCACATGTTTTTAATCAATGATAGCTGGGTCTTTCACCCAGAGCCTCTATCGCCATCAGGATCTCTGACCTGACCTGCCGAGGTGTCAGATTAACCACCAGACATCACCAGCTACTCGGGGCAACTCATACTCCCATGGCCAGAGTAAGATATGAACAGTGAGCTTCCCGGGGGATTGCCCGTCACCAGCCAGTTGATGGCTGCCATGATGTTACCGCCAGTTGGCTCGTAGGCTTTCCCACTGTGTTCCGGAATGTCCGTCAACATGACCATGTCGCCTTCTTTTTCGGAGAATCCGCGCTCATCGGCAAGGTATCTTCGAATGTTCCATGCATCGTTGACGCAACCGGCCAAGGGATGGGAGGAACCAGTGTAATTGATTCCGATCAGTAGAGCTTTTCTACGCCCCGGCATTTTCACCAAGAGAGAATGTCAAGATCGTATGCGCAAACAGAACCTATTCAAAGCCGATGGCTATGGGTTTGGTACAAGAGGACTCAAGGAACTTGATGAGCTATAAGCCGCAAAATGTTCAGGTCTGAGTGTCTTCAACTGAAAGAGGTCACTTCCGGCATAAGAGCTCAGCATAAACAGTCCATGTTGCGAATGTAGATAGCGTGGGGCACCATCTCAGCTGGAGGGTCCCGATGCTTCTGTGTGGTAATTTTAGCTAGTACAGTACTAGGGCGCTAGTATCGTTGTATGCGAAACCTTGTTCGTTTTTTTGGAATTTGCCGAGAGCCCCATCAAAATTTTCAAAAAGTGCAAAATAAGAACGAATCAACCCCACTGCCCCCCCAGTGCTTCATATGTGACCTACCCAGTGCTTTATATGCGACCTATTCAGTGCTTCATACGTAGTATATTCAATGCTCCATATGTGGCCTATTCAGTGCTTCATATGTAGTATATTCGATGCTTCGTATGTGATCTACCCAGTGCTTCATATGTGACCTATCTAGTGCCTCTTATGCGACTTACTGAATAGATCGTATATACTACATATGAAGCACTGAATGTACTACATATGAAGCACTGAATAGGTCACATATGAAGCACTGAATAGGTCGCATATGAAGCACTGGGTAGGTCACATGAGGCACTGAACGGGTCACATATGAAGCACTGAATAGATCGCATATGAAGCACTGGGTAGGTCACATGAGGCACTGAATAGGCCACATATGGAGCACTGAATAGATCGCATATGAAGCACTGGGTAGGTCACATGAGGCACTGAATGGATCACATATGGAGAACTGGGTAGGTCACATATGGAGCATCGGATATACTACATATGAAGCACTGAATAGGCCACATATGAAGCACTGAGTAGGCCACATATGGGGCACTGAATATACTACATATGAAGCGCTGAATATACTACATATGAAGCACTGAATAGAGCACATATGAAGCACTGAATATACTACATATCAAGCACTGGGTAGGTCACATATGAAGCACTGGGGGGGCAGTGGGGTTGATTCGTTCTTATTTTGCACTTTTTGAAAATTTTGATGGGGCTCTCGGCAAATCCCAAAAAACGAACAAGGTTTCGCATACAACGATATTTACCCTGTTGACAAGCACATCTTGCGGACTTGTATGGTATTTATTCTTCAATATTATATCTGAATTGAAGTATCTCTGAATACTAACCTGATTATTAAATCTAAGATTGGAGTTATTGTAAAGCTTTGAAATGAATACGTATATTCAAAAAGCAGTATAATACATTACGATCATCAGCGCGTTATCTATCTATTTGCTTGAGAGCTCACCCAAAGCTTTGAACCCTCCTCCAAACTCTCTCCCAAACCTTACAAACCCCTGCCTCAAAATCTCTTCCCTCCTTCTTTCCCCTATCTCCAGCTCAACTCGTAACCATGGACCCGCAATCTGTCTCGCAATCCCAAATTGACAGCCTCTCCGACGCCGAAAAGCGCGACCTCCAGCAATCGCTAAAGAATGAAATGCAAAAGGCTAAGATCCAGGAATGTATGGCCTCCCTGCAACTTCTTCTTCTTTCCCTCAATCCCTTCCTACTCTCTCCCTCCGCTGCTCTATGTTTGCTTGGAGGGGTTGCTAACGCTCTCGTCCGACAGCCGTTCACAACCTCGCCGACATTTGCTGGACGAAATGCGTGGCGGGTAATAAAATCGCGGGGGGTACGCTGACGAGTGGGGAGGAGACGTGCACGCAGAATTGTGTGGATAGGTTTTTGGATGCGAATGTGAGTGTGTTGAGGCATTTGGAGATGATGAGGGGGAGTGGGGGAATGTGAGGGGCGGGATTGTGAGGGGGATTGAGGGGTGAAATGAGGAGTGGGGATAGTAGATTCGACGGGGAGGCATAACGCTGAGGAATTGTACGATTACGGTGAAAGTGGGAAATATATGGGGAGAGATGATAGACTTGGGGAAGGAAATAACGGGACTAGGTCTACGGGATGTATGCCTACGGGATGACCACGGCGGATTCGTTGGTGGCCGAAATAGAGATTGGGGAAGCATAATATGTCCGCACGGCATTGGATATTCCACTCATGAGCCATAATGCGAAAACTGGATGCAAAACGTGTCCATTGCAAAAGCCTGAAAAGCCATAGACAAGTCTCAACCACCAACCCCGACCACCATCTAGACGATTGCCAGTTTCGTCGCTGCTATATCTAAAGCATCGACATCCGGCGTCAACCTCGCAAATGCCTTCTTTGATCCATCGGGTCTGTGCACAACTAATGTCAGCCCCTATCCGTCTGTGTGTAGATAGATCTGGTGTTCTGAAAAATAGCCCACCTAATCAAAGTATTTATCTTTACGCAATCTACATCGTACAACTTCTTCAGCGCCTCCTTGATCTGCCTCTTGTTCGCCTTGACATCGCAGATAAAAACCAGCGTATTGTTCTCTTCAATTTTCTTCATCGCGCTCTCTGTGTTTAGAGGATGGACTATCACCTTGTGGTAGTCGAGACGGGGCTCATGGGGGACGGATTTGCGGGGGTATTTGGGGGCGCGTGAGAGTTGGAGGGTCTTCGGCCGGTGGAAGGTTGTCGAGAGACGCACTTTGCGGACTTTCTTGGAATGGCTCTGGAGGAGCGGTCAGTTAAAGCTGGGAGGGAGTCTATGGGGAAGGATGCACGGAGCATCAGGGAAGAGTTTGGGGCTGGACGTACGCCTTTGAGGGCGGCTTTGGCGGCGAGGGAGGCTTTGGCATTGTGTTTGCCCGTGACAGGTCCTAGTAACATGTGAGCATTTGGAATCACTTAATTTTCTTCCTTATTCTATGGTCTTTTGATCTTGCAAATGCTGGAACGCATAGCGGGCAGATCACTCGAGTGAGGAGATCGGTAGGCAATATTCTGCACGGCGCAGTTCCCAGAGCCCGCGGATGATCGGATTGGCACTAACCTTTCTTCTTACTATCTTTGCCTGGCGCCATTGCGGTGGTTGTGGATGCTCGTCGTCGACTAAATCACGAATGTTCAGCATTCGACAAAATATCGCTAAACCCTAGTTTGTGGGCTGCACTAGCGCCGGTGGTTACCGACCACGACTTTCTGAGCCCGCATTCTCGATCATTGAGATCTTCTTCTATGGATTGAAATACAGACACTACCTACCCAGCTCAGCTGGTTAGGCCATACAGCCAACCGTCATGGGCTCAAACATCCACAAACGAAAATCGCTCCTTTCCAACACCCGGCCGCCGACGGTTAAGAGGCCTTCTTCGCTCTCCTCCCGCGCAACGCGCTCCCTCATCCGTTCTCATCACACACTTCAGAAGCAGCTCCATGCTGCTGTAGTCACCAACGATATCACAGCCGCGGCTTCTCTCCAAGCCCAGCTCTCGGTCTCTGGCGGCCTGCAGAAATACCAAGAAGCGAGCATCCGAGGGCAATCATCCGAGCGAGGTGGGGATTCAAGTCGTGTGCTTATGCAATGGTTCTCCGAGATCCTCCCGGACTTCAAAGCTAGCATAGCTTCTGGGCAGGAAGAGCAGCTGAGAATGCTAGAAGTTGGCGCACTCAGGACGGACAATGCTTGCTCCAAGAGCGGCATATTTGATGTTACGAGGATAGATCTACACTCTCAAAAGCCAGGAATTGAGCAACAAGATTTCATGGAGATGCCTATACCTACGTCACAAGAGCGAAAAATTGTGGGTTTCGATGTCGTAGGCTTGAGCTTGGTGGTGAATTACGTTGGGGATGCAGTAGGAAGAGGGAACATGCTGAGGCGGGTTGGACAATTCTTGAGGACACAGAAGCTAGAGGCTGAGGCAGAGGAAGCCCTTCCAGGATTGTTCCTTGTACTGCCGGCATCTTGTGTTACAAACTCTAGATACCTGAATGAGAAGAAGTTGGAGGAGATCATGCAGGCCTTAGGGTACGTCAAGGTAAGGAGGAAGATGAGTCTTAAACTCGTTTATTACCTTTGGAAATATGACGGGCATGTAGAGGAAGTCAGGAGAGTATTCAAAAAAGAGGAGGTGCGGCAGGGAGGGACTAGAAATAATTTCGCGATTGTGCTGCGTTGATTTGAGATACCCCAGATAGAGATATCAAGGACAATGCCACTAATAATTTGACTCTAAGTTAACTTTCAGAGAATAGATATTTCTCTACAGTACTTTGCGTCCTACATCTAGCTGAGCTGCCATTTCAGCTCACGCGAAAAGAAAATTTCCAAGCACATCAATTGCAGTCCGGAAAGCTAGGCCGCTAGTCCTCTTCAGCTATGTTCCTTTTCCCTAGCATCAAACTTTCCCAACCAAGATCATTCCGTCACCCTATCCTTATACCCCCAGCACCTCCAGCATCTCACTTCCCCCTCCTAATGCACTAGACCTCCCCCTTTGGCGGCATCGCTCTTGGCTCATTCAACTCGCCGCAGTAACAGCCACGTTTGTGACGTGTGGTGCTGGGGCTCTGCGAAAAGAAACGCCTTTGAGCACACCTTAAATGTGGGATTCATTACTCGCTCGGTTTTGTCTTCCAGTGATGATTTGACGAAGTCATCGGCGCTCGTCCGTAATCAGTGAGGCTTGGTCCTTATGATTGATTGAATGCGGTGCGTCAAGATAAAGGCCCTAGTAATAGCAAATGCATTGAGATATCTCAGGTCTTATCAGTTAGCGTAGGCTTGGAAATTGGACGAACATTTGAGAATGGAGAAGTTACTGGAATGATTCGGGTCGCCAAAAATCCCGCAATCAAATCACGACAATATGATGTGCCTGATCTTTAACATCTCCGCCAGCAGATCGATAACAGCTCTACTAGTTTCTGGGGAATGCTTGGGGCTTCGGTGGAGAGTCTCGAGGCAATGTATGCATGCGAGAGCCTTGGCAACAGACAGGGTTCTCCACCACTAGGTATTGTGACGGAAAGAATCTAAGTCTGTACGAAGATCAGTATGTTCTCAACCATGGAATTTGCTGGTCATACCTACATGTCCGCTGTCAAACAACAACCAGTCTTCTAGACATCGCAGTTTGAGGCAATTTGTAGCGCCTTTCACCAAAAACCAACCGATAGTCCCTCAGACTGCCAGAGGATGTGACAATCTGGGTCAAGATTGGCTCACTTCATAGATTCCTTTTTCCAGATCTTTCTATCGCATATACATTGCGTTTGAACTTTAGGTCAACCACTATGCTTTTCTCAAGAAACTGATATGACTCCTTGTCCAATTAGCTATTTGGAGTCAAATATGGGATTTTTCAAGTGGAAGGGAAAGATTGCCACTTGTTTCTGAAAACTGTTCCTACCCACATACTTTACAGAGACAGGTTGTTGTTTACTAGCTTTTAACTTCCATTGGTGATTCGAAGTCTCCCGCTCTTTTCTATACTCCAATTCATTCTTGAAAGGGAAACTTCGACTTTAGTCTCAAAATCGTAAGCGGCTTCGCAGGCCTTCCTTCTGCCCCCTCTATGGTGGTGAATATATCCAGAGGTGGCCGTGAATGATTCTCCCAGAGTTGCTTTTCACGTGATAGACAGGGAACGCTCTTCATATATGCGGCTATGTCCGGCTCCGAACAGCCGAATTCACATAGTCCAGGATTGACCCCAGAATTGAGTGAACACCTTCTCTGCTTACAGTGGCGCCATCTTCCGCCGGCTTCAGCAATTTCCACTGGCACTGTATATCTTCCTTTGCAAACCGATCAATGATGGCTTGTGCGATATTTTCGAAATTGCCTGTCGCAAGTGCCAAAATCTGCAGATTTGGTCAACGCTTAGATCTATCACTAGGAGAGAAACATTTCATAGCACGCACTGTGGGTCCGGCACCCGAGAGACAAATTCCAAGAAGCCCAGGGTGGGAAACACTCGTTACCGACTCTAGGACCTCTTTCAGTCCTGGAATAAGTGTCTGGCGGTATGGCTGGTGCATCTTGTCTTGCATAGCTTCGAAAATAAGGGAGGGTTGTGGAGGAGATTGACCTAGAGCATAAGTGAGGAGAGGGACCCGCTGGAGATTAAAGACCACATCCGCCCGCTTGTACTCTTTGGGTAAGGCATCTCTCGCCTTTGCTGTACTGACTTCGAAATCGGGTATGATGGTAATCGCATTGATCTCTGGGGCCCATCGAAATTTGATGTAATGACCAATATTCAGCGGCGGTAGAGGAGGCGTCTTTCCAGTGTCCATCCCACCAGCTGGTGCTGGTAAGACTTCACTAAGTGGTATCTCTTTCCGTGCCATGTCAACCTCGTTCAATTCGTTCAGATAGGTGCCAACGAAGCCGCCGTAAAGCGCTGCAGCAACGTTATCTGGGTGTCTTTCAATCATAAGGCAAAAGTCCAATATTCGCTCTTTCGACATCCCGAAATTCCCGACCTCATTTCCCAAAATAATACCTGCGACCACTGCTGCCCCAGAAGAGCCTAGGCCTCGACCAAGGGGAATAGGGTTGACGATGTGAATATGTGTTTGCAGGGGAAATTCATGCCGATTGTGACAGCGCAGCACATATAAGGCAGCTTGTGTGATAATATTACGATCTGGGACTAGACTGATGTTTTCAGAACCCGAGCCATCGTAGGAAATACTGCAATTGAGATAGGTTGGAGAAGAAGCAGGAGCAACAGTGACATGGAGTTCAAGGTAGACGGAGAGAGCGAGTCCAATCACGTCAAAGCCAGGACCTACGTGAGTGAGCGAGCGTGTCTGATTTCAGGGTTTAAGGTAAGAGCATACCAATATTGGCGGACGAGGCCGGAACTCCTATAAGCTTCTTAGTATTGGAGCCTTCTCAAAAAGTCCAAGTATCAACTCACTTATCTTGATCATTTTCGAACTAGCTATCGAACCTTGTCACAGCAAGACTTGATTAAAATCGGTAGTTGGGCTTCGAGAAGATGACAGGTATGTATGATCAAGGAAGTTTGGTCCTCGAAGGTTATACATTACGATATACTCATATCCATATTCATGTCTCTACATTAAGTAAGGAATTTGAGGGAATTTGAGAAATTGAATGATTCTGGTGGTCAAATATTTTTATGGTGCATCAGAAAAATGACACTATTACTAAGCAATACTCGCTTACTGAACTTCATCCCAGCTGCAGCGTTGCCGCAGATACTGAATCTTCCAAAGACCGTTGAAGATGGAGAAGGACCATCTACGTATATTGTTGGTCGGCAATGGTGGCAGAGAGCATGCCCTCGCCTGGAAGTTGAGCCAATCTCCTCGAGGTAAACATAAGAGCACTGGTCTCCCTGATCTCTTTCTGACTTTCACCACAGTCTGACAACTGCCTAGTGGACATCATATATGTCGTCCCCGGCAATGTAAGCTGCTCTAGACCGAAAAGGTTACGATATCTTTCTGACGTTCAGGGGAGGGAGGGACGGCACGGGACATGCGAAATGTACAAAATGTGACTTCAGTAAAGGCAGATGATTTCCCCGGCCTCGTTGCATTCGTAAAGGAGCACGAGGTGAATCTCGTCGTTCCAGGCCCTGAGGCGCCGTTAGTTGCTGGAATCGAAGGGTATTTCCGTGCAGGTGCGGCTTGCATTGCCCTCAGCAGGATTTATGCATTGCTGAGTCCTGACAATAGCCGGGATACGATGTTTCGGGCCCACCAAAGCTGCTGCACGTTTGGAAGGCTCAAAAGCGTTTTCCAAGGATTTTATGACCAGGCATCACATACCAACGGCGGGTTATAAGAAGTTTACGGATTACGATTTAGCGAAAGAATACCTGAATGAATTCCTCGATAACGTTTCTCCCAATATCGTACTCAAAGCGAGTGGTTTAGCAGCTGGCAAAGGGGTGATTATACCATCTTCAAAGGAGGAGGCTCATAATGCTCTGCACGACATCATGAAGAAGAAGGAATTTGGCGCTGCAGGAGATGAAGTGGTAATCGAGGAGTTCCTGGAGGGCGACGAATTGAGCTTCTTAACTTTCAGTGACGGTTACACGATTCGGTCTCTTCCACCAGCACAAGACCACAAGCAGATATACAATGGCGATAAGGGACCGAACACCGGTGGCATGGGCTGCTATGCACCAGCGAACATTGCCTCGCCACACCTGATAAAGGAGGTACACCGTAAAATTTTGCAGCCAACTGTTGATGGGATGAGGAAGCAAGGTTGGGATCTCTCTATATCCCCACATGAAAATAAACTAACCCATTACTAGGCTTTCCTTTTGTTGGCATACTTTTCACCGGTCTTATGATCACTAAGGACGGGCCAAAGGTCCTTGAATACAACGTTCGCTTCGGTGACCCAGAAACACAAACACTGCTTCCGTTGATGAGTGCGGACACCGATCTAGCAGAGATCATGGTAGCATGTACAGACCATTATCTTGATGCCATATCAATCAAAACCGAACGTAAATTCTCCGCCACCGTCGTCGCAGCGGCAGGAGGCTATCCAGGGCCCTATGCCCGCGGCGACATTATAACCCTCAAACCACCACCTTCTGACATTATGATATTTCATGCCGGCACTGCTCTCGCTTCCCAAGATCTTACGACCTCTGGCGGCCGGGTCATAGCAGCTACGTCCACAGCCGCGACACTCGACGCCGCGGTCATGCTTGCTTACACCGGAATCTCAACAATTCATTTTCCTAAAATGCATCACCGTACCGATATCGGCCACCGCGCTCTTAATTCCAGTTCCACACCTGCACCCCAGGCCCACACTAACAGCACGCCACTAACTTACGCCTCTGCCGGCGTGGATATTAGTTCCGGCAACACCCTCGTCAAACGCATAACCTCTCATGTCTCTTCCACTGCTCGCTCCGGCGCTCCAGCCGACCTTGGTGGCTTCGGCGGTCTCTTTGACCTTGCGGCTGCAGGCTACAACTCGCCACCAACCCTTATTGGCGCCATCGACGGTGTAGGCACAAAACTAAAGATTGCACATGCGATGAACAAGCATGACACTGTTGGCATCGATCTAGTAGCCATGAACGTAAATGACCTCGTGGTGCAAGGCGCTGAGCCCCTGTTTTTCCTTGACTGCTACAGCTGCGGGAAATTAGATGTTGAGGTCGCAGAGGCGTTTGTGAGCGGTGTCGCTACCGGTTGCAGGGAGGCTGGCTGTGCGTTAATAGGCGGCGAGACCGCGGAAATGCCAGGTATGTTTGCTTCCGACGGCGGCTACGATGCCGTAGGCGCTACCGTTGGAGCAGTCAAGCAAGGCAGATCGTTATTGCCTGATAAAGCGGCCATGCAGGTTGGGGATGTCCTTTTGGGGCTAGTGAGTAGTGGTTGCCACTCCAATGGCTTTTCGCTGGTTAGGAAGATCGTCGAGAACGCCGGCTTGACATTTCAAGATCAGGCGCCGTGGGCCGAAGGCATGAGCGTGGGTGAGAGCTTACTGACGCCGACGAGAATCTACGTCAAGCCTATCCTAAAGGTTGTGCAAAAGGATCTCGTAAAGGGTCTCTCGCATATTACCGGCGGTGGTTTGGTCGAAAACGTCCCTAGGATGCTTCCTGATCATCTGGCGGCCGAGATTG
>JAABUR0100001339.1_pt1 | contig 44724 bp, 46 predicted proteins | sample 5560091 | NCBI WGS metagenome assembly JAABUR01 (sample SAMN10711879, study PRJNA513375) | rock metagenome | isolation source: Antarctica rocks | place: Antarctica: Victoria Land, University Valley sud | reverse complement strand
GCATGATCCACGGGTTCATGCGGATGGATGGCGCGCTCGCCTCGGGCCGCGACGTCCTCGTTCAGATCGCCGAAGCCGTCCGTTCTCTCGGCCTGTGACATCACTAAACTTCTCGCTCGCGCCGCCGATAAACGTGAGATGGCGCACGAGTCCGAAGAATTCTCTTTCGGTTATCTGCGGCGACTCGCGGACGGCCGCGTGCTCGGATGAGTCGCGTTCGATACGGCCGAGCACGCGCATTTTTCCGGAGCTTGAACTCGGCCGCGCCGGCGTTGACGCCGACGTTCGCGCGCTACGCGACGCTCCCCGACGGTGACGCCCGTCAACGTGACGCCGTGTCTCATTCCGGCTCGCTCTCGCGCGAGCACTGCGCGCGGACGCACCGCAGCGCGACCGCTAGTTCGACGTTCATGAGGCGCCCGAGCTTGCGCCGAGCACCGCGGATGCATGCCACGCCGAGATCTCGCTGCGCCTGCTCCTCACGCCACAGCGGGCACGCTCGGCGAGCGAGTCGAAATCGAGCCGTTCCCTGGTGTACCAAGTCTTCTAAACTGTTAGCGGTATCTCGTTTTGTTCCGAGAGAGCCGCTAACGGCCTCGAAGCCGGTATGTCGACGAAGGAACAACGCGCCGGTTCCATTGCCACCGCAGCGGCTTGCGCTCCGTGCCGCGCGGATTCGCGCGGGCGCCTTCGCAACAAATCACCAAGCCCATCAGCCGTAGCTGCAAGGGGAGGGGACGCTAACGCCCCCGGTTGCGACTTGCCTTATAGACGCGCACAAGATTCATCACGTACAGCGGCGCTTCGGGTGCCAGCGTCCAGCCTGCAGGCCCTTGGGCCGCAAGCGCGTGGAGCCACACCCGAATATCTGGCGGGAGAAACTCGATCGCCGCAAGCACCCGTGTTCGTTCTTCGGCCCACGCTGCTCGTTCGCGGTTGGCGGCGAGCTGCGCTTCCTCGTCATGTCGCCGCTCTCGAGATCATCGGTTGATAACGCTAAGCGGTGTCAACGGCATCTTGAGATGGTTAGACGCAGTGATAGGCGGCTTACTTTGGAGAGATCACGTCTTCGGCAGCGAAGAGGTCGAGTAGGATGATAACGTTAGTCACCAGCGCACCGATCGAAGCATTTCTTAAGTCGGCGCCTCTCGTCGACTTGGAGGCTCCGGAGATCGCGGCGTTTGTAAAAAGCGAACTCTCTGATGCGAAGCCAATCGAAGCGGCACGACGCGCTTTTACATTCGTACGAGATGCCGTGAAGCACTCTTGGGACATCCAGGGGCGTCGCGTTACACGAACGGCTAGTGAGGCTCTGCAATACCGAGAGGGGATCTGTTATCCGAAGAGTCATCTTCTCACCGCTCTACTCAGACGTTATGGCATACCAACGGCTATTTGTTATCAGCGATTGACTCTTCTCGACGACGATAGCGCCGGCTATGCCATTCACGCGCTTAATGCGCTTTATCTTGAAGGAGCGTGGCACCGAGTCGACGCTCGAGGAAACAAGGAAGGAGTTAACGCGGCATTTGATCTCGTCGAAGAGCGCCTTGCGTTTCCAATCCGTACCATGTACGACGAGCTCGACTATCCGCAGCTTTATATTGAGCCTCATCCTGCAGTAGTTGAGACGCTTGAAAGTAATGAGGACGCGATTGTGATGTACAAGGAGCGCCTTCCAGAACGTCTTCTGTGACGTGCGCTAACTGCGACGATTCATGATGAATGCGGGCGAAAACGAACGTACCCATGGAGAGCGTCAAGTGAGTGACTACTGCTCCTCAGTCGCCTCGCTTTCCATCGATCACCCATCCCGTCACAACGCCCATCTCAGCATCCGGCATCCGGGCTTAAGCTGGCGTGAGCGCTGTTGCTGCCGGATACATTTCGTGGTCGGTCACGATCGCGGCGGACGCAGCGGACACCGCATGGTGCTCGGTCACCCGGCTCACGTGCTTACACTCACCGTGATGGATATCGTGCCAACCTATGCGATGTTCAATGCTTAGGCGCAGATGTACTAATGACAGACGTCTAGCGGCGATGCCGATCCGGAAGGAGCGCGTTACGCGCGATGGTGGCGTCGCTCAACGGCTGTGCTCAGCGTTCACCCTTCGCGCTCTGCTACGGCAGAGCAGTCGCCCGCGTGAACGAAATGAATTTTCCCGTCATGATTCGCGTGACGCGACGTGCCTGAAGCACACCGCGCCTCCGTAGCACATCGAATGATGGCTCGTCGGCGCTCAACGCCGGCTCGTCGAGCAATGCTTCGATCGCTCGAAGCGTCGCCGGCCGTTCCCAAATGGGCCAGGTGATCCTTGGTCTCCGACGCGCGCCGCCGCGAGACACGCCGCGCGTCGCGAGGTTTACGCGGCCGCTCGGTCCGCCTTGAGGCGCGCTCTGGAACGAAAGCAGACCCAATACGGCGAGCCGGTTCGCTCCGTGCTCCGTTGTACTCTTTTCCGTCGACGGATCGACATCGCGAAGAGCGTACCGTCGATCGTCGCCGTGATCCCAGCGAAATGATTCGGTCTCGTCGGCGCGGTTCCAAGAAGCGAATAGAGCGCGTTCGATCCGCGCTGGATCGTTGAGATTCGGTGGCTTACGAATCTTTACGAGGTTTTTCGAAAGCGTTCCGTGTGTGACCGTGGTGAGCCGAGCGAGAAAGCTTTGGTGCCCCTGGCCGAACATCGCGCAGAGCGGTGTCGGTTCGATGCGATCGCCTTCCCGGATAGCCGCGTCGCTGAACAGCGCCGAGAGAACGAACGCAGACGCCGGCTCTTCTGCCGAACCACGAAGCAAGCGGCGGGCTTCCGCTTGGTTGAAGGTGAGGTCGCTATGATCGAAGCGTAGCAACTGGGCATACTGTGAGCAACCGTCGGCAGCAGCTCGGGCGATCTCCGCTTTATCGGCGTCCTCGCCGACGATCAACCAAGCTCGCAGCGGAACCCCGGAAAAATACGCACGCGCAAACCATGTCGGTCGGGCAGTCTCGAGCGCTCGTAAAAGACCGAGGAGTGAGAGGAAGCCGAGCAGATTATCGGTTTCGAGACCGTCGAGACGAAAAGCGTTCGTCATGCCGGCCGCTCGCCGGGCGTACCGGGAGCCTCCGAGACGCGGTGATCGGCGAGTCGAACGATACTCTCGAGCCATGCGAGCCCCCACGCTCCGTACCGTTCTTCTAAACGAGCAAACATTGTCGCCCAATCGACCTCGGTTGTTCCGTCGCTGGACGGAACTCGCAACGTAAAGTCAATGCGTTGCGGACCGGCGGAAGGCGGCACGTTTAGCGTCTCGTCAAGGATTGCGAATGTGGCCGCCTCGTCGTCGCGGGGCTCATCGTGATCGAACAGCGGTCGCCCAAACCCATGATGCGTCCCGATAAGCCAGAGCACGAGCTCCGGATCGTTCGCCGTTGCGAATCGCGGATGTTCGCGGGCGATACGAACCGAGAGCGCCTCATGGCGCCATTCAGGGGGCAGATTCGCGGCACGCCGGATGGCTCGATCCTCGGTGCGTGTCCGCCGCCGCCCGGACTTAGCGAGCACGTCGCTCTGATGCCATGGGCCGCCGGCGAGATACTCCTGAAAGCGGCCGTCGGCTTTTCCGACGTCGTGCAAGAAGGCGGCGACACACAGGTCTTCGGAGAAACGTTCGAGCCCGAGTCGCTCGGCGGTACCGCGTACGTGCGCTTCGATGTCGTGCGAATGATCCGCGAGGGAAAGCGGAACGATCTTCGGTCCGGCGCTTCCGATCGTACTCGTCTCCGTTGCGGATTCGAGCTGTGAAAGTTGCGCGGATTGCAGTTCAAGGTATGTTACGCCACGCTTTGCGATGAGTAGAAAACCAAAGCGAGCAAGGTCGTCGTCATCGCGCCCGCCGTATGGATATTCGATCGTGATGCGCCCGCGAGGATTGCGCAACACGTCGAGCTGAGGGCGCCAGCGTTCCGGAACGAGCTCGTAGAGCGCATCGATCATCGCTTTTGGATCGTGGCCGTAGGCCGCCGCAACGTCGCTGATAGGTTTCCATCGTGACTCGAGGCGCGCACGATACGCGGATTCCGTCTCCGTAGACAGTTGGGGGTCCAGTTCTTGTGCAAGGAGCTCGGGATGGATGCGAACGCCGTACTTGGACTTCGCATATGGCAATGACGCTTCGGCCGCGACGTTGCTAACCGAAATGCCGGTTTGCGCACCCATCCTCGGGTTCCAGCCGAACCTGTCGCAGCCACTCGCGGCGGCGGCAACGACGATCGTATTCCCCGGCCGTAGCGAGTTCGCCGTGACCAGTTCGACGTCGTCGTCCGCGTTACGAATCCGCCACGCGGAGATAGCGTTGGGCGCGGGCGTATTTTCCCGAGTTATGTCGAGCTCGACGTCGGCGACGTCCCCCGGTGACTGTCCTCGTAGCCAGCGTCGAACGACGCCGATCGGTAACGCCACCGTTTCGCTTGAGCGTATCGGCAGGTATTCCAAGATCGCGGAGATGGCTACTCGCCGGACCTCGGGCTCCAAGGAATCGGAAGGCAAGTCAGCACGCCAAGCGACGTTCACGTCTGCAGGCGAGTTCGGCGTCCCGTGCAAATAGAGCGCCGCGTCGGGCGACCACGGCGGCGCAGGATACGTCCGTGACAGCGCACGGAGATGCTCAGGCATGAGGGTTGGGGCATCGTTGCGCGAGCTGCGCATCGCTTCGAGAGTGGCGGCGTCGACCTGGGCAACATCGAGCTTGCTTGAGGCGAAGTCGATACTTCCGCCGGTTGGCTTCGCACGTTCGTGCAACCATGCCCATGTGTCTCGGGCGGCGAAGCCGTAAATTGGATCTGGTTTCGCGCTTGCGGCGATCTCGGCATCGACAGCGAGAATCGCGGCATGCGCGCCGATCGGTCGGCCCATGCGATTCAAGCGTCCGAATCTTTGGCGCAGCGCGTCGAGCGACGCGATTTCCGTGACGAGTGCGTCGAAGTCGAGATCCGCGCCGGCTTCGATGCATTGTGTCGCGACGACGATGAGTGGATCGTCGTTCGTTTCCACGTCCGGGTCGCCGGTCGCACGCGAGCGGCATCGTTCGACGACGAGGTCGCGTAGCGGTTGCTTGTCGAGCTCCCGCGCGCGCCCGATGAGCAGCGTCAGCAAATTCGGCGACTCGCCGCCCGAGGCCACGAGCTTCTCACGGAGCGAGGAGAAGATTCGACGCGCCAGGTCGACGCGATTCACGACGATCAGCGTGTTCCTGGCGCTTCCCATGCCGAGGACGCTGACTTTGAGCGCTTCGTCCGCAAAACGTTCTGCATGCTCGCTCGACCCGAAGCCGACCCGGCCGATGCGAACGAGCCTGGCGGGTTTCGGGCACGTGCGGCGTCTCTCGAGCGCCTCGTTCGAAAAGTCTTCGTCGTCGAGCGTGAAGGCCGCGCCGTTCGATAACTCGCGCGGCGTCGCCGAGAGCTGCACAAACTGCCAGGGCATGCCGGACCGTCGCTCGATATGCGAGACGCGATCGAGCGTTTGGCGAAACGGCTCCGAGAGATGAACCTCGTCGAGGATGACGAGCGTGTCCTCGCCGAGCAGTCCCGCGTGAATCGGTCGCATCGCGCGGCTGATCCCGTAGCCGCGAAACAACAGTCGCGAACCGACTTGATCGACTGTCGAAGAGAGAATCGTTGGCTGAGTCGGCGTGCGGGCCCAATCGCCCTCCTGCGGCACGCCGCCTCGAAGTCGTGCCGCCACCAGCGCCTGCTCGTCCTTACCGGCAGTCCTTCGAAGTACGCTGGCCATTGTCTTGAGTATGCCGTCTTTGGCATCGCATAGAAGTCTTGCGATGCGCTGCCCGCGTTCGAAAGCGTCGTCGACGATAAGCCGTCGATCGACCACCCATGCGATTCGCATTGGAGCTTGCCGCTCGCGGCCGTTCGCAAGCTCGAACGCGAGGTGGAATACCGCGATGTCGATGCAGGCAGTCTTTCCGGTACCCGTAGGAAGATCAAGGAGCTCGGGCCAGCGCCCGGTCTCGCACAGCTTCGTCGCCAGCCGCTGTTGCCACGGGAATGGCGCGTAGCCGTTCGCAGAGTGAAAGAAATCGTCGAAGTCCGCGATCGCGATCGAATCCCTTCCGGTGCCGGCGTGTAGCGTTCTCATCGGCGCGCGACGCAAAGGCCCAAGCCCGCGAAACGCCCGGCCCCGAGCACGACGGGGCCTTGGACGGCGTCTTCGAATTCGATGGTCGCGTGGACGAGATGACGCCCTTGCAGCGAACGCGGCAGTTGCCAGCGTTGCCATGGCTGCGCGTCGCGCGGTACGCTGGATGCCGGGCTTCCGCGTAAGCTCGAGCCGACGTTAATGCTTACGGCCTTCGGCTCTGGTAGCCCGATGTTTTTGCAAGCCGCCCCGATGGAGAGTTCCATCTCGCGGCGGCGCCCATCCGGCGATTTACCCTTCGGATATCGGTCGAGCGCAATCGGCGTAGCCGTCGCCCACACGTGAGCAACCGGTTCGCGATCGTTCGTGTCGCCTGCGGGTTGAATGCCGAGATAGCGTCCTGCTCGGAGCGAGGCTCGCTGCGGCACGAACGTCGGCCGCAGATGCCAACACATCCCGGGCGCGTAATGCAGGTCGACGCGGCCTTCCGCGGGCTCGCCGCTACGCTCGATGAGTCGTCTCACCGATGCGCCGAGCGCCTCCAACGCGATGCGCGGCGTAATGCGTCTGGGGATGACGAGCGCGAAGCCCATGAGGCGCCCCTCGGACTTCTCCCAACCAACGTCCGCGAGTGGAATGATCGCGACATGCGGGCCCTTCGACGGATGTCCCTGGTCGTCGTGACCGGAGAACCACTCGGGGATCGGATCCGGCCATGCGGCCATGAGCGCGTCTCGCAGCTTCCGTGCGACCATCGCGGTCGCTCGAATGTCCGGAGCGCGTCCGCCGTCATCGGCGAGGACGACCCAAGCGGCGGAGAAAACCGACTGACCGATGGCAGCGTCGACTAGCGGCGTGTCCTGCGAAGCCACGGGGTCGCCGGGTGACGGTCGTATCGACGCGTGAAACGCGCGCTCGAGCTCTTCGAGTCGCCCTTGATAGACGCGCCGGCTTGGTGGCTTTAATTCGCGTACAGCGGCCACGTCGATCGGCATGAAGCGGCACCGCGTAAGCGAAATCGAGTGCCCGACGTAGGATGTATCGCGAGCGATCGCGTCGAGATGCGCGAGCATCCGTTCGTCGGGTTCGGTTCCCCACACGAGGCGCATTGTCGAATCAATTGGGCGTCCCGTCGGAAAGCGGCGGCCTTGTCGTTGCCGCCGCTCCGGAATGACGTCGAGTTTTTGGATCGTCGATGTCTTGGCGTCGTTTGGCGGCACGTAAACGATCGGTGCCGAACGAGTTGATATGCCGGATGCTTCGATGAGCGGCGGCTCCTGGCGTTCGAGCCACTCGAGCGCGGCCCGTTCGTCATCGTTCCGGCCGCGGGCGCCCCACGATGCGACAAGCGCCGAGAAGATGCGGTCGGGCTGCGGCGGCCAATCGAGTGCCGTGTCATCGTCGACTCGCCGAGCGACGATGATCCCGGCGAGAAACTCTATCTCAAGCCCCAGCATCGGTCGTACCTTCGGGCGCCTCGCCGCCTTTGCCGGCGAGCGCGAGTTCACGGCTCTGTTTGACGAGATAGACGAGCTTCTCTTGCGGCAGCAATCGCGTCGGCGCGGCGACGATCGTGAATCCCACTTCTCGAGCTCGAGCGACGGCTTCGCCGTACAGCGCAAGCGCATCGTCGAGCGAGACGTCGATCTGCTCGGTCGAGCCGTCGAAGCGCACGAGTTCGAGCGGTGCGTGACCGTCGCTCACGAGATCACACCGGGATCTCAGCGCGTATCCGCTTCGAATCTGGGCGAGGTTTGCCACGAGCCCGAGCGCAACAATAGCGCTGCGCGCGGCGAGATCGCGTTGGTCGTTTCCGAACCCGAGGCGTCGTACGGCTGCAAGGCCGATGACGAACGAATGCTCGGCGTAATCCATGGTAACGCCGAGATCTACGATCGATGGCGCAATATTGCCGTGATTGATTTCGGATGGCCGAACCTTCTTGAAATCCTTGTTGCCCTTGTGTTCTTGACTATCCCAATCGTTCGAACTCTTATAGACGGGAACGCCCCGTAAGATGTTGAGTGGATCGATGCGGCTTCCCGTGCGGCGTCCTGCTGGCGTTGGATCGCCGTTCGCTTTTCCGTTTCGTTCGTTGAGGTTCACCGCAACGCCGATGCCGATGACCTCGCTGACGGAGCATCTCGCGAATTTTGCTCCGAGCCCACCGCCTTCGCCGGTACTATTCCAGGCGCCGAAGAGAAGCGCGTTTGGCGACGCTTCGAAGATCGCGGTCGCATTTGCCGGCTTCGCCAACTGCAATCGCTGTCCGAGCTCCGATTTCATGAGGGGTTTTGCGTCCAGATTGCTATCGCGCAGGATCGCATCGAAGACGCGATGCGGCGCATCGAGCGAGGTGATCTCGCCGATCTCCGGCACGTCCGTCGTCTTGAAGCTCACGCTGAGGAACGGGAGCTCGATCTTGCCGGCTCGCGAAAGCCGCAGAAGTGTTTCTTCTTGGCGGTTCGTCGAGCTCTGCACGCTATCGAGAAGGACGGTCCATACGTTCTCGCCATCGAGCCGGCGACGCTCGAAAACGTGTTGTGCTGGATCGCCTCGGTTCTCGCCCGGATACGTCGGCGGGAAGACCTTATCGCCGACACCGCCGATGGGCTGCAAGCGTTGACGGCGGCGAAACGCAGCCTGTTCGGAGACCGCAGTTCTTAAAGCATCGTAGGAGAGCATAGCATTTCCCTTTCGCATCGTAATGGCTGAAGTCGGCGCCCGATTGGCACTTGACGGCCGCCTGCATGAAGGGTACGCTCTCGATCGGCTGGCCAAGCCATCGAGGTCGTTCGCATTCCTGCGGGCGGCCTTTTTCCGCGCTCCTTCCCGCGGATGGCCACAGTATGCGCATGCTTTTCGAAAAGGTCAACAGGTCGGTATGCAGTTTCGAGGATAAGTCCCGCTTCATGATTCATCGAGCTATAACCAGAGCCTCGTTGAAGTTAGCTCGCTGATTCGTGCGCAGGCACTAAATCCGCACTTCCGCGTCTCTCGGCGCGGCCTCACTGTACCGAAATCTGCGCTGAGCTTCCCAGCGCCGCCAGATCGACGGCTCATCCCCCGCTTGCGCTCGATCTAGCAAAGAATTCAGCCCTTGATCGCAGTTCCTCGCTGACAGCGCCCTTAGCATTGTGCCAAAGAACGGAGCGTTCGATCATCTGAAATACGCCAGGCGGAAATGAATGTGCTACAACATCACCCATGGCCGCTCGAATGCGCCCGGAGACGAGCACAACTCCCCGAGATTTCGCACGGTGGTGTGGACTGCAGGCTCGCGCGCTGCGAGACCATAGCTGGGAGGCGCTCGACGTCGAGGAGCTCGCTGACGAGCTCGACGCGTTGAGCCGGAGTGAACGCCGAGCGTTTGAATCCAATCTTGCGATCGTGCTGACGCATCTTCTGAAGGAGCGATTCCAACCGGAGAAGCGTTCGAACTCGTGGGCCGCCTCGATCACCGGACATGCGCAGCGAGTCGAACGCGCGCTCGAAGAAACGCCATCGCTGAAATCATGTTGGAAAGAAACCGTCGACGACGCCTACGATCGCGCTCGTTTCGAAGCCGCGATCGAGGCCGATTTGCCGCTCGAAACGTTTCCGCCTGACCTCGACGCGGAGCTTGAGACCTCGCTGAACGCCGCGCTCGCGAAAGCGAAAAACGACCGAACCACGGCCCGAGCGCGGCGGCGCAAGGATGAAGGCTAACCCACTCATCATCCCGTGACCGCCTCGAGCAAGCCGGCCGCTATCGCGTCGTCGAAAAATCGCTCCCGTTCCACGGCGTCGAGTCGTTCGACCGTGCTACCTCCCGGCAACCGCCGAACCCGTAGGATATCGTCGATCTCGCTCGCCACGCTACGAACGTGCGTGATGACGCCGATCAGCTTACCGCCGCTCGCGCGTCGAGCGAGTTCCGCGAGTGCGGCGTCAAGTGCGGTCGCGTCGAGACTGCCGAACCCTTCATCGAGAAACAGTGCTTCGAGGCGTCCGCCCGCAAGCGAGGTAAGCTCGACGAGTGCGAGCGCGAGCGAGAGGCTCGCGAGAAATTTTTCGCCGCCGGAGAGAGTAGCTGCAGTCCGCGTTTGCCCGGAGTGTCCGTCGAGGATCGCAAACCCTTCGGCGAAAGCATAGCGCTGGCTCGTCATTGCTCGCAACGTCTCCGTCGCGACTCCGAGGAGCCGGCGCTCGCGACGGCCCATCACGTACGCCTTGAAGGACTTGTCGAGCAGGTATCCGCGCAGGCGCTCGAGCGCCGTTGTGAGCGGCTCCGCGGCCGCAAGCTTTGCATCGAGTTCGTCGGCATTCGCGGCGGTGACTTCCGCAGCGCGAAGACGCTCTTCGAGTGCGGCGCGGTGACGCGAAGTTTCGGCGAAAAGCCCAGAAAGCGCTTCGATTGTCGCCAGTCCTTCGCCCTCGAGCACGGCGGCAATAGTCATGCAGGCCTCGAGCCGGGCACCTTCGAGCGCGGTGCACTCCGCTGCAAGACGTTCGATGACCGTTATCGCTCGCGACGCCATCGTCGTTGCCCAGCGAAAGGTTTCTGTTCCGACCTCGTCCATCGTCGAGTGAGCCGGCGGCTCACCGTAAATCGTCAGTCGTCCCGCGGCAATCTCCCCGGCAACGTCTGCAAGGCGCTCGATGACGACGGCTTGGATCTCGCCGCGTCGGGTGGCGAGCATCGCATCGTAGCGGCGCTCCGTCTCGCGTTGCCTGGCGCCGGTCGTTTCTAGCGCAGCCTCGATGGCGCGCGCGTCTCGCTCGAATCCTCGTGCCGTTTCGAGCGCTACGACGATCTCGGCATCGGTGAGAGCCTCTGAGGGACGACACTCCGGCAAGAGCGCTTCGCGGTCGGCATGCAGGCGGATCGTCGCGTCGGTCGAGCGTTCGCGATCGTGCGCGATTCGTGCGCGAGCGTCGCCCAATTGCGTGCGCGCTATGGCGAGCCCCGTTATTTCCGTCGCAATGATTTTCGACGAGCCGGTAGCGCGTTCTCGTTGCGAAACGGCGAGCGCTTCGGTCGACTGCCTCCGTTGGCGCGATACGGCGGTCGCAGCCTCGATCGTCGCGGCGTGAAGGGAATGCCCGAGTGCGCTGAGATGCGCCGCCGCTACGCTCGCTAATTGGTTCGCGGCGGCGGTTTCTCGTTGTGCCGTGAGTAACAACGCTTCTGCTCTCGTTCGGTCGCGTTCCACCTCCTCGAACCCTCGGCGCGCCGTCTCCGCCGCCGTTTCCTTCTCTCGATAACCGTTCATGCAGTCATCGAGCGCTTCGATGCGCGGTGGCTCGAAGCCGGCGGGAAGCCTGCGCTCGCAGACTGGGCACGCCGCGTCCGGTTTGAGCCCGCTGCTCACGGTTGCGACCAAATGCGCATGGCGTGCCTCGTCCAACCGGCGCGCCGCCGATGCACGGTCCGCTATGACTTCGTCGTATGTGCTCCGTGCCAACTCCTGAGCAGCCGAAGCACGTTCGTACTCGAGCGCTGCGGTCGACTCGGCGTGTCGGCGTGATGCTTGGGCCGCTTGTGCGCTCTTCGCGGCGCTCCATGCTTCGCGGTGCTCCCGCTCGGCGTCGCGCGCTTGCCGGGCGGTCGATTCCGCGGCTTCGGCGTCGACGATTGCAGCATCGCACAGCTCCGTCGCCGCGTTCAACGCCTCGCTGCGTTGCTCGACCTGCGACGCTGCCACGCACAGCGCGGCTTCGCGTTCGGCGATCTCCTCGCACTCGGCGGCGAGACGGTCGCGTTCGGCCGCCATGCGTGTGAGGTTCGTTCGAGCGAGCGCGAGTGTGGCGAGCGTCATTCCGCGGCCGGCGAGCGCGTCGCTCGCCGACCGAGCTTCGGCGACGGCCGCTCGAGCAGCGGCAACGTGAGTTTCGGCTTCTTCGAGCTGTGCTCGCAGCTCCGCGTCGCGGTTCGTAAGCCCCAGAATACGAGCGGTCGCTCCGTGTAAACGTTCGTGGGCGCCACGTAGCATGGTGAGCTCGCGAAGGTTTCGCTCCCCTTCGAGCTGCGTTCGTTGCGAAGATTCGATCGTATGTTGCGCTTCGGCAAGTGTGGCGGCTCGTAACGAACTCGTCCGCACGTCCTCGCCGAGCAGCCGAACCGTCTCACGCGGGTCTTGCCCGAGCTGATCGCGCTTCGCCCGAAGCGTCGCACACATCGTTCGGAATCTCTCGCGTGGTATTTCGAGCGTCTCGCGGATTCGGTCGATCTCGTCGAGTCCGAGCAATTCTGTGAGCGCCCGCGTTCGGTCTGCAGGCTTGGCGGTCAAGAGATCGGCGAACCGGCCTTGCGGCAGCACGACAGCGAGAACGGGCCGTCAAAGGCGGCGCCCTGTATCGTCTGTTGCATCTCGCCAGCTCGTCCTCAACGCAAGACCTGCCTGCCGTGCTCACAGGCGCCCTACGCGCGCGTAAAAGCTCGGCGTGGTCGAATCGCATCCTCAAGTAATTTGGCATGAAGTTTTGGGATGCGGACCCCATCGCTGGGCGAGCCGAATCGTGGTGCGAGCTCAGCCTCGTCGACACGATCAAGGCCTGGACGCACGATCGGATTCACGTTGGCTTACGAGACCTCACCGACGGCGAAGGTCCGGTCGTTCGCCGGCTCGGCGCATCACCGGAGCTGCGCGGGAGTGCACTCCTCGAACAGTTACTCATGACGACCGCAGCGATGCGCGGCGAACGTCTTGTCACGCCGCCCGGAACGAGCTCGTACGACTATAAGTTTCCGCCCCACTTTGGGATGGATGCGCGCGATACCGCCGCGCGCGAACGTTCGGCGGTCCAAATGCCGCCGCGGATCGAGCGGTTCATTCTCGAGGGGCCGGCGCAATCGAGATACTTACGGCCATCGATCTTGGAGACGCTCACGGTAGCGGAGGCCATGCGCTCGGCCGCAATGAGGCACTCATCGGGCCGCGAGCTGCGTTCGGCAGACCCTCTGCTCAGTGGAAAAGGACCGAACGGGGAACCGGCAACCGGACACGGGCATGCCTTCTTCCTGCCACGCGATCTCGATGAAGACTCACACATCGATCACCTCGACGTGTGGTTCCCTTGCGGATCATCGAACGATGCCCATCGTGCCATCGTGTCCGTCCGCTCGCTCTATGACGGACGGCTCGATTTGCCGCCGAACGCTTCGTATTCCCTCACTCATCTCGGCAACGCCGATCTCGTTTTGGCGACGCGGTGGCGATCTGCAACGCCGTTCGTTCTCGAACGACACATGAAGTTCACCAGCCGGCGGTCCGACGAAATGAAAGCTGACGGGCCCGAAGCGCAGGTCCGACGGTCCCTCCAGCAACACGGCTTCCCGGAGCCGCTATCGGTGGACGTTTCGAATGGCGTTCAACTCATCGGTTCGCCCACGCGGCGAAAAACACGCGGCGACGCCTTTCGACGAATGCGTCGCCGCGATGCGCATGCCGCACCAGCTTCGCGGTCGAGATCACCTTTTCGCAAGCCGTATGCGGGCCACTGATACTCGTGCGGTACTCGCACTTCGGACTCGGTCAGTTCGTGCCGGTCGCAGCGGAGAGGGCAGTTTGAATTCGTGCTCCGACGATTTCGATGACGACCCTGCCGGGACGGAGCGCGCACGTTCGCAGCCGTCATGCAAACGATCACGACGCTCGCAACCATGACTCCGCGCCTGCTCGCCCGCATCCGCTCGTCGTTATGTCGACGCGCTGTGCGTTCGATGCTGGGATACGGCGCGGCTCTCAGCGTGTCGACCCGGGGAGTTCGATCCTGCGCGGGGAAAACACGTTTCCATAAAAAAGTCGAGTGCGTGATCGGAAACGATTCGCGGGCGCGAAGCGGTCAAAGGCCCGTGCTCGAGAGCAGCGTTCATTCGGAGCGAGCAGACCGAACGATGGAGCAGCCAGCATGATTGCCCAGCCGAACGAACCCCTTACCCAGGCCGAGTTCTACAATGCGAGCTTCGGCAAGAAGGAAAAAGGCTCTTCAGGACTTCGAGTGGGTAGGCGAGACGAGACAGCGATTTTCGCTTTGTATGCACGACTGCGCGACCATGAAGCACGCGCGGCCAGTGAAACCAAACGTGCCCGACGTGCCCGCGAGCGGCGTCCAGCAACCATTGCCGCTGCGTCGGATGCGATCGCGGTCGATCCGACGCTGGCCGGCCTTGATTTGCTCCGTGACACGCGCCGACCGCATCGCCGCGATTCGTACCCGGTGGATCCGGTACGCGCGTGCCGAGCAGATCGGCGCGAGACTCGACGAATTACTCGTGTTGCCCAAAACGCATCGGATGCCAAACCTGCTCATCGTGGGCGAAACCAACAACGGCAAGGCCGCCCTGGTCAAGCATTTCGTGCATCGACATCCGCGGCAACTTACGGCGCCGCGCACGATCTTGCGCATCCCGGTCATAGCCGTGCAAGCGCCGCCGGTCCCCGACGAGCGGCGCTTCTATCTGGCCATCCTCGCACAGGCTGCGCACCGTTTCGACCGTCATACACTACTGCCCAGCTCCAGGATCAGGCGCTTCGCTCCTCGCAACCGGCAACGTCAAGATGCTCATCATTGACGAGATTCACCACGTGTGTGCCGGTCCGACGCTACGCCAGCGCTCCTTCCTCAACGTCATCAAGTTCTTGGGCAACGAGTTGCACATTCCGATCGTCGTCGCCGGGACGCATGATGCGTTCAATACCATTCAAACCGATCCGCAACTGGCCAATCGGTTCGAGCCCGCTCCGCTGCCGCGCTGGACGATGAACGAGGACTACCTGCGGCTCCTTGCGAGCTTCGAGGTCGGCCTTGGGCTTGAGCAAGCGTCGCATTTCATCGAGCCGGCGTCAGCGACGAAGATTTTGGCGCTCTCGGGCGCCACGATCGGGAAGATTTCGGCGTTGCTCAGCCGGGCGGCGATGGTGGCGATCGAGCGCGGCGTCGAACGCATCACAAGCGACGTGCTTGATTCGTGCGGATATGTCTCGCCATCGGAACATCGCCGCATCGCGGTGACAATGTAGCATGCGAATCGCGAGCAATCGACTCGACAAAATGATCGTCGAAGCGACGGTCGACTGCTACAACGATGCCGAGATGGCGACGGGCCTGCTTGTCGCGATCCAGGAGCATCTGGTCCTTCCGTTTCGAGCAGAGGTCTTGGGTGTGGCCGTGCAGGTAACGGCGGTCGACATCAATGCCGTCGGAGCGATCGTCGCGGTGTGCAAGCACGGTAGAAAAACCCAACGCATTGCACTGATCGATCTTGTTTTACCGGTGTCCGCACCGATCGGCGCCCAGTGGATCGCCGCCTATCGTCGCTGGGCGTCGCACTGGTAGGGGTGCGCGATCCGGAGGCCGGCCTGCATCAAGATTGAACGGAGGTGTTATGAGCTCTCGACCAGGCGAGATTGTGCCAAAACCCATGAAAGCGGTTTACGATGCGATCGTCGGCATTACGGACGCGTTTTGCGACGAGCACCTTGACCGCGACTACGCCGGTTTGTGTGCCAAGATGGCAGCGCAGTTGGCTCGCAAGCGTCCTAGTCCGCTAGGCAGCGGACAGGCGCGCTCATGGGCTGCTGCGATCCTCTATACGCTCGGGCGGACGAACTTTCTGTTTGACAAATCGCAGCGTCCGCACATGACTGCTGCCGAGTTGTGTTCTCGGGCAGGGGTAAGTATCCAAACGGCGACGACGAAAGCGCGAGCGATCGAGCGTGGCTTGAAGATCGAGCCGCTCGATTCACGCTGGTGTGTGCCCAGCGTTATGGAAAAGAACCCCCTCGCCTGGATGATCGTCGTCGATGGATTCATGATCGATGCACGCGTCGCGCCACGCGAAATTCAGGAGGTTGCTTTCGGGAAAGGCTTGATTCCATTCATGCCTGAGCCGTTGGCCGGAGCCGCTCTTGACAGCGCTCAGGATGAGATGGTTCCTGGCGAAGATCACCGCACGACATAGCCCAACGCGCGATAGCCGGCTTGCCGTTTGGAGGCCATTCGGGCGAGCATCGGCACGGCCTCGTCGACGTAATCGTACACGATCACCTCCCTCTTACTATGATGATCGCGGTGTAAGCGGCCGACGTACTGCGCCAAGGTGCCCTTCCAGGAAATCGGCATCGCTAAGAACAGCGTGTCCAACCGCGCGTCGTCGAAACCTTCGCCAAGGTAACGGCCCGTGGCCAAAATCAAGCGTTCCTCGTCGCCGGACGCCTTGAGTGCCGCCGCCGCGTCACGTCGAGCGGCGGCCGTCATGCCGCCACTAAGCACGATGAGATTGCGCGTTGCTCCGGTGAAGGCGCTGCGAAGTTGCTCGAGATGATCACGGCGCTCGGTGATCACGATTGGACAGCGGCCCGCTTCCAACGCCGCGAGGACATCATCGATGATCTGCGTGTTGCGGTGTTCGTCTTGCGCGAGAGCCGCGTAGACCGCGGGCATCGAGAACTTCGCGGCAGCGATCGGCGTCGGAAGCGAGAACGTCGTGTCGCGCAGCCGGACGAGATGTTCGAAGCTTCTCCGAGCTGCTTGCGTTCGCGGATCGACGCGATGGCGTATCGGTCCACACTGCATGAAGATGATCGGGTGGTGCCCATCCTTGCGCGTGACCGTGGCAGAGAGTCCGAGCACGTAGCGCGCCTTCGAGCGCCGAGCGACCAGCTCGAAGCTGGATGCCGAGAGATGGTGGCACTCATCGACGATCAGATGACCGTAGTCCCCGACAACATCGGAGACGACGCCTTTGCGCACCAGACTCTGGATGACCGCGACATCGATGCGGCCCTTGGATTTCCAACGACCTCCGGCGATCGAGCCGAGCTCGCCCGCGTCGATGGACAGGAATGTTTTGAGGCGCTCGATCCATTGCGTGAGCAACTCGCGCCGATGCACCAGGACCAAGGTGTTGCAGCCACGGCGGGCGATCAGGGCGGCCGCGATGACGGTCTTGCCGAAAGCGGTCGTCGCCGCAAGCACCCCGCAGTCGTGCTTGGCCAGTGCCTTGAGGGCGGCGTTCTGCTCGGCCCGTAACGTCCCGAGAAACGTTACGAGAAGCGGCGTGCCGGTGTTGCGGTGGTCTTCAATATCGGCTTGGATCCCGTGTGACCGCAGTAATTCAAGGGCAGGGTCAAGGCAGCCGCGGGGCAGCGCAATGTGCTCGGGCTTCAAATTAGCGCACGAGATGATACGCGGCTTGTCGTAGGTCGACAATCGCAACGCTTGGGCGCGATAGTATTCGGGGTTCTGGAAAGCGGCGATGCGCAGCAGCCGCGTCACCATCGCCGGCGGCAGGTTCTTGCGATCAACGTAGACCTCATCGGCGAGCACGACCTTCACGCTATCGGGCAACGCGCTTACCACCATCTGATCGAGTCTAGGTGGTTGCCGCGAGGGCGACATGAGCCACGGCTGGTGGGTGTCCTCGTCGTCGATCGGGAGATACACGCGTAAGAGCGGCCCGTCGGCCTCAGCCTCATCGACGATCGCCATGACGTCGGCAGCGTTCATGTGTGCAAGCGATGAGAGGAACGCCCATTGGTCAGGATATGGTCGCAGATCGTCATCGATGAACACGCTATTGCTCGCAGCGCGCGCTTTGGCTTGAAACGGCAGTGCGATCAGATTTCCAAATCCACCCGCCGGCATCGTATCCTGATTGGGAAAGAACCGATCGTACGAAGAAAAGCGGATCTCGGGCCGGCGTTCCATCGCCTGAGTCAAGAGGAAGGCTCCGAGTCGGCGCGCATCGCGGGCGGGAATTGCTTCACCAAAAAAGACCCACACGTGGCCGCCAACACCCGAGCGCGAACGCTCGAGCGCCGCAGGAACGCCGTATTCGCGGCACATCTTCAGATACGCGAGGGCGTCGACGCTCCAGTCCCGATCGTCGAAATCCGCTGCGAGAAACCAGCAGCGATCATCGCTCAAGAGTGGGTACACGCCGACGACGAAATCCGCGCGACCGCCCGTAGCGCGGAGGTGCTTGACGACCACCTCGTCGGACATCGGAATGAACGCTTGATGCGAGCATTCCCCACATTTCACTTGTGGCTTCGCGCAGACACCCCGCACCCATTCGTTCGCGCAAGCCGGCGCGTAGCCTGACTTCTCGGTCTTTGGGTTTTCCCAACGCCGCGCATAGACGTCGGGACGTCCAGCAAAGAGGCGGCGAAAGAGCGCAGCTTTCTCTGCTGACGATGATGCGGCGGTCACCGTCGCTTGCTGTTGGCCAACGCTCTTCGGTGTCGGCTTCGCGCGTATCGCGCGAAGCTCGGATTCGAGGACCGAGCGCTCAGCTTCGAGCTCACGCAACCGTGCTTCGATTCGGGTCGCCAACTCGTCAGCGCCCGCCGACATAACTCCTCATTGCGATCGGCAGGGGGTTGTCCCCGGCATCAACGGCGATGTGAGCCTCTACGACGGCGTTGCGTGAGCTTGCAGCGCCTCGAAGACGACGTCCGGTCGCGCGGCGATCGTCCACAAATACGCCTGCGCCGTTTGATCCGGCTCGCTGCGGCCTTGCTCCCAATCGCGCAGCGTCCCGAGCGCAATGTGATAACGGGAGGCAAACTCTTCTTGCGTTAGTTGCAGCGCGCGGCGCATCGTCTTTATGCGTGGGATACGTCGTGCGCGACCCAATTCGCTTTCCGTCATCGGGCGCGCGTCGTGGTCGTTTATCGCTGCCGCGTGAACCTGAGCTTCCGTCATCGGGCGCATCGGCATGGTGAAAAATGGGCGCTCGACGCCGTCGGGCAATACTTCGACCACGGTTCCGTCAGCCTGCATTTTCGCGGTAATAGTGGTCTTGCTCATATCGTTCTGCCCTTCGTGCCGAGATGAGTCGAATGTCGTCATCGCCCTCGGTGTACGTGACATTGAGAACTACGCCATCGCACATCGCAATGATATGAATGCGCTCTTGGCCGTAATCTTCGCGGTCGTCGAGATGCTCCGACCGCCAACGGGTTTCGAAACACCCGAACGGCTTCACTAAAGGCGACACGTGGTCTTGCCAGTTAGCATCGGCCTTTTCTTCATTCCACTGAAAGCCTTGGGTGGTACCCATACACTACTGGCTGCCAGTAGTTTTGGCAATGGTCCGTGCCGGAATGATGCCTCACCTCGGTCGGCACCATACGCCAAGGTAGTCGCCGCTGGACTTCTCAGGGCGCGCATGAAGATAGCGGCCCGTGGTCATCAGCGACGCGTGCCCGAGCGTCTCCCGAACGGTGGCGAGGTCGGCGCCTCGGCGCAGAGCGTGCGTTCCGTGCGAATGGCTCAGGATGTCTTTTATTCGCAGGGTGGCGGTACGCGCAGCAGGTCGCCTCGGGCGTCTTCGTCTGCATGGCCGTCCTGATTTCCTCTTCAACGGAACGAGCTAGGCTTCTGGTCCGCGCGGGAATCCGCCGGTTCAACGTCCTATTGTCAAGCCATCAGTTATCGGGCGCACGTGTTTGAGACCCGACATGTGGGAGGCGCGACGCTTTCGCGTCACCGCCACGACCTGGCCTATGTGGCGATCGTGCTCGAGGGCGCATATACCGAATTACACGGCACCGCGCCTCGCCGTTGCCGTAAGGGAGCGCTGGTGCTCCACGGAGCCGCAGAAGAGCACGCCGATCATTTCACGTCGGACGCATTGTGCCTCAATATCGAATTGCAAGACGTATGCGTGCCGATGCCCAACGGCCAGCTGTTAGGGAACGCACCGTCGCTAGCCGGCCTCGTCGATGTGGTGGTCGGTGCGTTCTGCTCGCGCCGCGAACGCGCGCTTCTTGACGCTGCCCGGGATCTGGAGCGTGCTCTCGTCCGGTGTGGTTCGCCGAAAACGCAGATCGACGCGCCTGCCTGGCTCGTCGCATCGCTACAGAACTTTGACTGGACCGATTCGATCCCGCTACGCGAAGCCGCCGAACGCGCAAACGTCCATCCGACGCACTTCAGCCGTGCGTTCCGTAAATATTTCGGCATGACGCCGCACGCGTATCGAACGGAGCGCCGAATCGCGCTCGCTTCGCGCCTGCTCCTCGAAACGGCTGCTCCGCTCGCGTCCGTGGCGCAGCAGTGCGGCTTCGCCGACCAGAGTCACCTAACGCGTGACTTCGGGTCGGCGACCGCGCTCGCCCCAGCTGCCTTCAGGCGCGCGTTCGCAGACTAAAGATCTTCAAGACCGTCGCTCGCCGCGTCGCGCAGTATGACGCAATGAATGCGTTGCATACGATCGCCTTGGGCGTGCTCGTGCCCGTGGCCGTTCTCTGGCCGACTGCCACTCGCGCCTGTGATCCGGTATCCGCGCTCCGGCTAACGCGGGCCGCGCAAGGTCGACCCGCCGCTTGGACGCGTATCCAAGAAACCCGCGCATTCGGTACCATCGCGGTATCGGGATTTCGCGGAACCGTCGAACTCGACGCGGATGTCGGGACCGGTCGCTACGCCGAACGCCTTCGAATCCCCGTGCGGGGCGACGATGCTCAAGTGTTTGATGGTCGAACCGTTTGGTCGCAGGACATCTCGGGCGGGGTCCACCCGCTCGATGCACCGTTCCCTCGCGCGCAGGCGACGACCGACGCCTATCTGACTGCGCGTGCATATCTCCGCACGAACGCATACGTGCCCGCCGAGTGTCTGGGAACGCGTAAGGACGGGGCGCATCGCGACGTCCTCGTCCGGATCGAACCGGCCGGCGGCATCCCCGCGGTCCTCCGAATCGACGCGCGGACGCACCTCTTATCGGCTGTCGACGAACGGCTCCCGACGACCGTTCAGACGACTCGGTACGCTGACTATCGCACGATCGATGGCGTCGCCCTACCGTTTGCAATCGTCATCTCGGCTGCTTCGCAAACAGCGAACGCCGAACGCATCGCGATCTCGCACTACGATCTCCGTGGCTTTCGACGGACGGATTTCGCGCGTCCGGTTCTGCGGAGTCCGGGAACGTTTTTGGCCGGGCGGCACGCGACGACCGTGCCGCTAAACATCGAAGCGGGCGAGATCCTCGTGTGGGCGTCCATTGACGGGAAGTCGCCCCTTCCGTTTCTCCTCGATACCGGCGGTCATGCAATCCTTACCGCCGAGGCGGCCGCAAGGCTCGGTTTACATCCGAGCGGCGCCGGTGAGACGTCGGGTTCGGGTGCAGCCGCCGTGAGCACGCGATACGCCGAGGTGGCGACTGTTCGTGTCGGCGACGCGGCGTTCCGCGATCAGCATTTTCTCGTGATTCCTTACGGACATTCATTTTCGGAGCGCGGTGGAAAGACGCCAATCGCCGGCATACTCGGCCTTGAAGTGTTCGAACGCTTCACGGTCCGGATCGATTACGCTCGGCGGCAGCTGACGCTTTCACCGCTCGGATCCCGTGCCGTACAGTCAAACGCAACGCGCGTGCCGTTTACCTTCCAGGAGGACATGCCCATGGTCGTCGCGCGTGCGGACGGAAAACGCGCGCTGTTCGGGACCGATACGGGAAATTCGGGTTCCCTTATCTTGTTCGGAAAATTCCTCGCGAGCAGTGGTCTTGACGAGCGATACGCCGGGGGGTACGGAGTCGTCGGGCATGGCACGGGCGGGGATGATCCGGCGCGCATCGGGACACTGCGAACGTTCACGTTCGGCGGAACGGTGTTGCACGACGTTCGAACGGCGTTTACGAATATGAGCTCCGGGTCATTCTCATCCTGGACGGAAGGTGGAAACGTCGGTTATACGATTCTCTCGCGCTTTGTTCCAGTCTACGATTACGGAAGCGAGACGCTCAGCCTCGAACCGAGTCCGCATGCTCCGCCGCTCGCAATCGATCGCGCTGGCTTCGGCGTCGTGAAAGATATTCCGAACGCCTTCGTCGTCACGAACGTTCGGCCGCATTTTCCGGCCGCCGTAAGCGGACTGCTGCCGGGCGATCGTATCGTTTCGATTGACGGGCGCTCGGCAGCCGATCTCTCGCGCGCCGACTTGGTCACGCTCGAAAGTGGAAGCTCGGGAACGCGGATGCGCCTTACGATCGTCCGTGCAGGAACGCGTAAGCAGAAGCCGATCGCATTCTCGCTTCGATGACAGGCCTTTGTAACACATACGAGCACAGCGCTGAGGCGATCACGCTCGCCGCGATGGGCGTCCGCGTGATCGTGACGCGCCATTCCGATCCGGTTTTCCGTATCGCCTCGCGAAATCGTCCGCCGGGTTCGGTCGTCAACGCGGGCGGCGGCCGCCACGCGCACCCGACGCAGGGGCTGCTCGATCTCATGACGCTCGAGGCCGAGTTCGGGCACATCGCGGGCCTGCGCGTCGCGCTCGTCGGAGACGTCGTGCATAGCCGCGTCGCTCGTTCGAACGTGCTCGGCCTGCTCGCGCTCGGCGCCGACGTGACGCTCGTCGGGCCGCCGACGCTGCTCCCCGCGGCGATGGCGCGCCCGGACGTGCGCGTCGAGCGCGACCTCGATGCGTTCTGCCGCAGCTCGACGCGCTGATGTTGCCGCGCATTCAGCAGGAGCGCATCGCGAGCGCCGTGCTGCCGTCGCTTGACGATTACGCGCGCAACTATCGGCTCGACGCGCGGCGGCTCGCGGCGCTACGCCCGGGCGCGATCGTGATGCATCCGGGCCCGTACAACCGCGGCATCGAGCTCACCGAGGACGTCTTTTCGTTCGCGGGCTGGCGCTACGCGCAGCAGGTCGCCTCCGGCGTCTTCATCCGCATGGCGGTGCTGGTTTTCTTGTAATCGGATTGACTTAACGTTCCTCGCGGCTGCGAGGTCGCACAGCGGAGTCGCAAAAGCGCGCGATCAGTGCCTTGTTATACTCGTCTACGTCGCCTGCGTGCCTGAGAAGAATCCCTTCTCAGGCACGGGAACCGCGACGATTCCCGACGGAAGAAGTGGGCGTGGAAACGGCCATCGACGGCTCTCAGGTTAGGCCGGCCGCCGGAAACGGCGCTGGCGGCCACGCGCTGGCCGCGATCGAGCCGCTCGAGGGTGGGGGGAGCCGTCCTCGCGGAGCTCGCGCGCGGGCCGTCGAGCATGACCTCGCGACGCCGGACCACGCGCCAGCTACCGAGCGCGCCTACGCCCACGACTGGGCCGACTTCGCGGCGTTCTGCGGCCGCCACGGCCTTGCGCCGCTCCCAGCGGCCCCACAGACCCTTGCGCTCTATCTCAAGGCCCTAGAAACGCAGCGGAGCCGCTCGCCGGCCGGTCTTGCGGCCGGGACGGTCGGCCTGTCGCTACCGACCCTGCGCCGGCGACTCGCCGCGATCGCGAGCCGCCATGCTACGGCTGGGCTCGAGACGCCCACAGAGCACTCCCTCGTGCGTCGTCTGCTCCGCCGCTACAGCCGCGCCCGCGGGACGGCCGTGCGGAAAAAGGAGCCGCTCCCTATCCAGCAGTTGCCGGTGATCTTGATGGCGATGCCAGACGACCAGCTAGCGACGCGGGATCGCGCGTTGCTGCTGCTCGGCTATGCCGGGGCGTTTCGGCGGAGCGAGCTCGTGGCCCTCGACGTTGAGCAGTTGCGGTTTACGGGGGCGGGGTGCTACGTCTGGATCGCAAGTGCGAAAAACGACCCGTGGAAGAAGGGCCGCGAGCTCTTCGTACCACTCCTGCCGGCAACGTCGCCTAAGGTTGAGCTCTGCGCCGTGGCGGCGCTCGAGCGCTGGCTTAAGATCGTCGGGCCGGCAGCGGCGGTCTTCCGGACGTTCGATTTGCGCGGTCAACTCACGGACACGCGACTTGACTCGGGCGATGTTGCTCGGATTCTTCGGCGCCGGACCGCAGCCGTCGGCATCGAGGGCGACTTCGCAGGGCATTCGCTGCGGCGTGGGTTCATCACGAACGCGGCGAAGAAGAAGATCCCAATCGAGAACATCAAGCGGGTGACCGGACAGCGTAGCAGCGTAGCAGCGGAATCGTGCTCAACTACATTGCAGCTGCCACAATCGATGATGAGCCACCGCTACTCGAGATCATCGGCTAGCGTCTCTACGGTTCGATTGCACGGTGCGTGCATGCTCACCGGCATGATTCGCGTGCCGCGATCGGCGATTCGCCGTCCTCGTGCTCCTTCTCTGGAATCTGTTTAACGCCGCGCTGCTCGTGCTGCGCGGGGAGATCTTGCCGCACACTCCAGCCCTGAATAGACCGACGCACTTTCCCGTTGACATTGAATACAACGTAAAGTTCTCCGCTAAGCGGCGCGATGTCGAAGGCGAGGACGTCACGGTTCGCACAGCTTATTTGCCGCGGTGCACCGAGCGTACGCTCATGGTTTCCGGCCGCGCGAGGGCTTCGTCGCGCGGTCTCTTTGAGATGCTCGTTCGTCACGAGAAAGGTCGATATGATGACGCTCGGATCGCTCGTTTTCTCGCTCGTCACGGCGCAGATCGTCGTATCCGGGACCGCCGCGGCCGTCGTGCCCGGAACGGCCGCCGCGGTTCCTAGCCCGTGCCCATCGAGCTCGCCCGCTCCGGCCGGCCTGCGGCCGCCGATCGACTCGCCCGCTCCGATCGAAACGCCCCGACCGTGCGCCGCTGCGCTCGCGACGATTGGTCACGTCATCTCTATCGGTCGGAACGCAAATCTGGTCGGGTCGGCGCTCTCGGCATCGACGGGCTCGATCAGTCAAGCGCAGGTCACGACGCGACCGCTCCTACGGCCGGGCGAAGTCCTCGAGGATATTCCGGGCCTCGTTATCAGTCAGCACAGCGGCGGCGGTAAAGCCAATCAGTATTATCTACGTGGCTTCCAGCTCGACCACGGTACCAATCTCGAGGCTGAGATCAACGGCGTACCGATCAACCTTGGCACGCACGCGCACGGTCAGGGATACTCCGACATCAACTATCTGCTGCCCGAGCTCGTGAGCTACGTCGAGTTCAAGAAGGGCACGTACTTCGCCAACCAGGGCGACTTCGCCGTGGCGGGCGGCTACTCGCTCTTCTACCGGAACACGATTCAGCCGACGAGCTCGTTCACGATTGGCGATTTCGGCTACGATCGGTTCTTCACGGCGAATTCGATCGGCGTCGGAACCGGCTCCAACCTGCTCTACGGCGCGGAGATCGAACACGATAACGGCTCGTACGTTCGCGCCGACGAGTCGCATCGGTTCAACGGCCTGCTGCGCTATTCGCATACTTCCGGCCCGACGGAGCTCGCGCTCACCGGCATGGCCTATAACGGAGCCTTCAATTCGACGGACCAGATTCCGCAGCGGCTTGTCGACGCCAGCGTATTGAGCCGGTACGGCTACATCGATCCGACCGACGGCGGGAACACCTACCGCTACGCGATCTCCGGGCAGCTCACCCAGACCGATCCGCGCGGCGCAACGAAGTCAACGTCTACGGAGTCAACTCGCTGCTCAATCTCTTTCGAACTTCACGTATTCACTCTTCGACGCCAACGACTACTACAACGTCACGGCGAATCCGGTGACGTGCAACGTCGCGTACACGACGTGCGCTCCGAATCGAGCAACGCCAAATCAGGGCGTGCCCGGCTCGTCGCCGACGGTGGTCGGCGGCGGGGGCAGCTCGGCCGGCGGCGGGGGCAGCTCGGCCGGCGGCGGGCTCGCGACGGGCGGTGTGGCATCGGCACCGCGAACGACGAAGTATCAGTCGTACTGTCCAGCCAACAATACCGCGCCGGTCGGCGCTGCGCCGGGTTCGATCGTTCCGGCGGCGTTCTCGTTCTCGTGCGGCGACCAGCGCCAGCAAATCGATAAGCGCCTGTATTATGGCTTCGACCTGAGCCGCAGCTTCATCGGATCGCACGTCACCACGACGATCGGCGCGGGTCTGTGCAACGATAACATCCCTGTCGTCGGACTTTATCTCACGAACGCCCAGCAACAATTTGGCAACGGCATCCTCAGCAACGATCACGCGACGAACACGTCGGAGTACGCGTACGTCGAGTCGGAGATCCACCTCGGCTCGAAGCTGCGCGTCGTGCCGGGGCTGCGCTTCGACCGTTTTAATTACGGCGTCGCGGCGTACGACCCCGCGAATTCAGGCGCCGCGAACGAGGGCGTGCTCGATCCGAAGTTCGTGCTCGCCTACGCGCTCTCACCGCATCAGGAGTTCTACGCCGACTTCGGCGAGAGTTTTCACTCCAACGACGCGCGCGGCGTCATCGGAAACGCCGATCCGCAGACGCACGCCCCGTTCGATCCGACCGGTGCGCCCCTGGCCTTCAACTCGCCGCTCACGCGCGCATCGGGCGAAGAGCTCGGCTACCGCTACTCATCGGCGAAGCTGACGACCACGATCTCGGCGTTCCGGCTCTTGCTCGCAAACGAGCTATTGCTTGCCCGACTTGCGATTCTAGCCCACGCTCATGAACACGTGCGCCTCAGACGTCTCCGGAGCTGGCTCCAAGAGCCTTCTCTTCAAATCGAGAGCGTAGCGATTCAGGCGCCTATAGAATAGCAGGATTTCTCTCGAAGCACGCATGATCTCGTCAGCGCATGAGATCACCGGGAACAGTCGCCGCGATACCGGCACTGGGACTTGCTGCGGCACTTGCCGCGCACGAAGCGTTGCTCGGGATTGCGACGCTCCGGCTCGGCGCGCCCTCTTATGCGGCTCACGCGCACAGCTCGGTCGGCCCGGCGCTCGTCATCGAATTGACGCTCGTCGTGGCTGCTGGCTGTGATCGGGATTCGCGAAGCGTTACGCGACGGGCCGGCCGTCTATAGCCGGCCGGTCGCGCAGCCCGCCGTGATTCTCGGTGCATTCGGAATCTCGATCGTAGCGGTCGCGACCCTCTTCGGCATGGAGTTTTCCGAGAGCGGGAAGGCCGCGCTCGGCCTGGGCTGGATCGGGGCTCAAGCGTTGCCGGGATTCCTCATCCTCGCGGCAGCCATCGCCTCGTCGATCGCTGGCTACGGCGTGATTGCCGACGGTCGAATGAAAGCGTTCGAACGTCTCATCGCGCTCTTCTTCACGATCGTCTCGGTCCTCGTCGCCACGGCGAGACCCTGCCTGTGCGGGCGTGTCTCGCGTCCGAAACTCGCGCTATGCCGCCTGCTCCCGTGCGCGCGGCACGCCGGGCTCCGCGCCCCTCCGATCTCGACGATGTAGCCGACCGCAGTCGCCATTACGCGACTGCCGCTTCGTGCTTCGTGGCCCGCGTCCGTTGACGCGGAGTCGTTCGTCGTCATCCGGAGGGCCGTATGGCCGCTGTCTTCGTTCGCGCGCTCGTCGTGCGCGCGCTACCATGCTCTCAATCTCGACGCTTTCGCTGCGTGGTTCGCCGATGCAGTCAGCCCACTTCGGCGGCCGGCACCGGAAGGACGCTATGGCCGTAAACAAGAGCGGCATCTCCCACTCGATACCGGTGCTGCCGGCGTACCGTACGGTCTGGCGCTGGCACTTCTATGCTGGGATCATCTGCATTCCGTTCGTGTTGTGGCTCGCCGTCACGGGTTCGATCTATCTGTTCAAGCCGCAGATCGACGCGTTCATCGACCGGCCGTACGCGAATCTCACTCCATCGGGCCCACGCGCGAGTGCGCACGCACAGGTGGCAGCTGCGCTGGCCGCGGTACCAGGAGGCACGCTCTACGCCTATCAGCTGCCGCACTCGGAGCGCTCGGCCGTGCAGATCCTGGTCGGCCGCGGCGGCAACGTCACTCGCGTCTACGTCGATCCATGGACACTCGCGGTCCTCAAAGCCGTCGACGACGACGCTCGTTTCACGCCCCGCCTATCTCATCTTCATGGCGAGCTCTTGCTCGGCGACCGCGGGTCAATGATCGTCGAGCTCGCTGCATCGTGGGCGATCGTGATGATCCTGACGGGGCTGTTCCTCTGGTGGCCGCGCAACGTCAACGGTGCAGGTGGCGTCCTCTATCCGCGGCTCGGTCGAGATCGTCGCTTCTGGCGAGATCTGCACGGCGTCGCCGGCTTCTTGCATCGGCGTTCGCGCTGTTCTTTCTCGTCTCAGGCCTGCCGTGGGCCGCGTCGTGGGGCGGCATGCTCACGTCGATCCGGCAGCTTGGCGTCCACACCGTGAACGCTCAGGCGTGGCCGACCGGAACATCCTCCGAGCTGGCGCAGCGGTCGGCGGCCAACGCCATGCCGGAAATGCCGGAAATGAATGGTCCGGGGATGAGCGCAGCAGCAACGCACCGCGAGCTCGATCTGGCGCACATCGATCGCCTTGTCCCGGTGGTCGTCAGCTGGCACCTCGCGTATCCCGTCCTGATCGCCCCGCCGTCGAAAGCCGATCCATCGTGGAGCGCGCGCTCCGACGCGCAAAACCGTCCGCAGCGCGTGACCATTGAGCTCGATCCGGCAACGGGACGCGCCGGCGCGAGGCGCGGCTTTGATCAGCTTCCCATCGTGGACCAGGTCGTTGCGGTCGGCGTAGGGGCGCATGAGGGCCAGCTCTTTACGCCGGTCAATCAAGCACTCGCGCTTATCACTGCGCTCGCGCTGTTCGTCGCCTCGTCGAGCGCGATCGTCCTTTGGTGGAAGCGTCGCGCGCCGCACGTTCTTGTGCTCCGGCGGCGATCCGGCTGCAGCAGCTCTCACCATGGGTGATTGGCGGCATCGTCGTCCTCGGGACGCTGCTGCGCCTACTGGGGATCTCGCTAATCTGCGTACTCGTCCTCGAGCGCTTTGTGCTGCGGCGTATTCCGCACGTCAGCACATTCCTCGGGCTGCAAGGAGCCGCGCGATGAACGCCCTGTATCGTGCCGTACGGACCCTCCGCACGACTGCGCTCGTCGCCGCGACGCTCGTAAGCTACATTGCGCCTGCAACGGCCGAAACGATCGACGGCAGTTTTGCGCTTCAGCGCGGCATGCCGCGTGCCACCGGCCAACTCGACGTCACGACTCCCGGCGCCGACCCGCTCGTCAAGCGGCTCGTGTTCTCGATGCACACCCCCGGATCGACACAGCCGCTGCGGCGCTACGACGTCGAAATGACGAAGCTGATGCACGTCATCATCGTCAGCGCCGACTTCTCGGTCTTCATGCACGTCCACCCGGTCTTCGCGAGCGACGGCCGATTCACGATTGATCAACGCTTCCCGCGCGCCGGACTGTACTATGCCTACGCCGACGCCGACCCGCACTGCCTCGGGCAGCAGGCGTTCCGGTTCGCGGTACCCGTCGGCAACGCCGCCGATCCCGCTCGCGACATCTCCGCCCGACCGGCCCGACCGCGGTCGCCGGTCCATACGTGGTGACGCTCTCGGGCACGGACTTTCGCGCTGGCGGCGAGTCGAAGCTCACCGTCCGAATTACGCGCGACGGACGGCTCGCACGCGACATGGAGACATATCTCGGCGCGGCGGCGCACGCCGTTTTTCTCGACGCGAAGGACCTGACATACGTCCACGTCCACCCGCTCCCGGCCGACGTCGTTGACGACGACATGCCGATGGCAATGACGATGCCAATGGAACACGACACGTGCACCAGCGGCATCGCAATGCCGCCGATGCACGCCTCGCCGACGATGCTGCTCCACGTCGGCGTCGGCGAGCCGGGACCGTACGAGCTCTGGCTCCAGTTCCGCGCCGGCGGCCGGCTCTACGTCGCACCATTCGTGGTGACCGCCCATGCAGAGTGACGTAACGAGCAGCCTCCAAATCGTCGCCGCAAGGCATGCGCTCGAAAGCCTGCTGCTTTCGAGCGCCTCGGCAGCTGAGGCCATCGAGGTTTTCACGCCCGGCGAGGCAGTGACCGTCTTTCGCCGCCGACCTTGCTGCGCATCGACGCGTTTCAGATCACGTTCCGCGTCAATGGCACCCGGATCGCGGAGAGCGTCGCGATCGACGGCTCCCGACACGGCGCGAACATGAAATCGGGATCGCAGTCATGAAGCGTGCACGCCGTTCACGATCGGGCGGAGTCCGGATGAACGATGCGCTCGATCTAACAGGGGAGCCGGCGCCGGCCCGCCGGCGCTGCGTTGGCATGACGGCTCTCGTCGTCGCAGCGATGCTAATTCTCGCGAACGTCGTAACCGGGACGGCCGCGCCCATGCCGACGTACTGGTTCGCCGGTAGCGCCCTCACGTTCGAGCGGCCGCAAATGCGCGCCGACACGATCGCGGTCGCGATCAATGACGCCGGCCTCACTCACTTTCTGCTCGTCTCGGGCGCGACGATCGCGTCCGACGACGTGACGCATACCGTCATCGTGACGACCGCCAATCACCGATTGATCCGGTTCTCGATCGGCGACGCGCAATTCACCGTAGACGGCGCGACGCACGTCGGAGCGTTCGCGCCGTACCTCAACGGCCGCAGCGTCTACGTGCCCTTCGTCGATCTCTCGCGAGCTATGGCGATCGAGCCGGTTGAAAACGCCGGCGTCACAGTGCTGACGCCTCGGCTCGGAGCCATGACGCCCGCAATCTCGGGACGAACGGGAGGGCCCGAAACGTCCGTCGCGCCGACCATTCCGCCGGAGCCGGCTCTCGCCGATCGGCCGATCGAGGTGACCGGCTTCAAAACCGACGAGAGCACGGGCTCGGCGACCATCCACGTGGCGCTTTCCGGCTCGACGGCGTACGAGCCGCACCGCCTGAGCGACGGCCGCTGGTACGTCGACATGAAGCCCGCGACGCTCGCCATCGCTTCGCAGAATGTCCCGCTCGGACTCCCGCAGATCCAGTCGATGCGAATCAAGAGCTTCCTCGGGCCGACCGACGCGCAGCCAACGGTCCGCATCGCTCTGACGCTGCCCGGCGCCGACAGCGTCACGCTCGGCTCGGACCGGCTCGGCCTCGCAATCACCGTGACCGATCCGGCTGCCGCAGCCGCCTCGATCTCGGGACCGTCGCCGCCGATCCAGGCTGCGGCCGCCCGGTCGAGGGTTATCGTCATCGATCCGGGCCATGGCGGCAGCGACTCCGGCGCCATGCACCTCGGGCTCGTCGAGAAGACCCTGACGCTCGACATCGCGATGCGCCTGCGCGCGATCCTCGTAGCGCGCGGCTGGAGCGTCCTTTTAACGCGCGAGCGCGACGTCGATGTGTACCAACCGAACGATGAGGCGCGCGACGAGCTGCAGGCTCGCGACGACGTCGCAAATGCCGCGAACGCACAGCTGTTCGTCAGCATCCACTGCAACGCGTACGTCACCGGCGGCCCGCACGGGACCACGACCTATTTCTACAAACCGGAATCACGAGCGTTCGCGCAAAGCGTCCACGACCGACTCGCCGCCACACTGCCGACGACTGACGACGGGATCGTAAGGGCGAACTACTATGTCATCCACCACGCCTCGATGCCCGCTATCCTCATCGAGTCTGCGTTCGTCTCGAACACACACGATGCGTCGCTGCTGCGGACGCCGGCTTTCTTGCAGCAGCTCGCGACCGGCATTGCGGACGGCGTTGACGATTACTCGGCGCACGCTTCCTCCCGCCTCTCGATGGCCGACGCTCGCAGCCAATGAGTCATCTCGACCGTCGACCGCTCGTATGCGGTCACCGACCGCATACGACCACCATCTCGCTCGCGCCGCAAGACGACGCGATGCGACCACTACCGAGGAGACCTATGACACTTCAGAAGTTCCATGTGCGCACTGCCGCCGTAGCAGCGACAGTCCTTACAGGAGAGCGGAGCATTAATTGTGATCGATTGCACTTGGATCGAAGGCGACCGCGCCTTCTGTATCGCGTTCGGATCGGCGACCGCGGCATGTTGCCTTGCGCTCGCCATTCCTCTCCTGTGGTGGATATTGCCGCGCCGGCGCACCTGGTTCTTTACGTCGCAGATCGATCCGCGCCAACACATCCAGTTCGGCTACGGCGTGTTCTGCATATCGATGGCGTTCACGAACGCGCTGTGCCGCTTCATACCACACGCACACCTCGCAGGGGTACATCCCGCCTTTTTCTTCACGACGGTCGGGCTTGTTATCACGCTCGGTCCGCGCATGCTGCATGTCGCGTCGCGCGGGCGGCACCGTAAAATGGGATCCGAAACGTTGGCCTTCGGAGACGCGGCGAGATGACGAGGGATGAGACGGCCGCTCGTGCGACGACCCTCCGGCCTCGGGTAAGCAATCTGGGCATTGCGCTCTGGCTTGTGCTCGGATGTTTCCTCGCCGTGCCCATCGTCGCGCTATGGCACGCGTTCGGGCCGAAGCCGAACATGGCTCCCGACTTTACGCTGACGGATCAAGACGGTCGGCCCTTCACGCTTTCGCAGCAACGCGGTCACCCGATCATCCTGTTTTTCGGATACACGCACTGCCCCGACGAATGTCCGACGACACTCTCGCATCTCGCGCACGCGCTGCGGCAAACCTCCCTCGGCCCTGACGTCCGCGTCGCGTTTATCAGCGTCGATCCGCGGCGCGACTCCGCAGCGGTCATGAAGCGCTACGTGCGCCTTTTCGATCCACGTTTTATCGGGCTCACCGGACGTGCCGATCAACTCGAACCAGTCAAAAACGCATATCACACCTGGAGTCAGGAGGTGCCCGTCAATCACGGTCCAGGCGCCGATTACACGGTCGCCCACGGCTCGACAGTGTATTTCGTCGATAGCGCGGGACGGCTACGCGGCCTCGGCGATGCAACCGACTCGGCGGACCGGTTTGCTCGTGATCTCAAGGAGTATTTCGCATGAGACGCTGCATCGCGATGACGCTCACGCTCGCGAGCACGATGACGCTGCAGATCGCTTCGGCGGCATCTGCCATCGTCGTAACGGCCGCGTGGTCCCGCCCCGCAACGGACACGGCCGTCGTCTACGCGACGATCGCTAACAACGACGCGAGACCCGATCGCTTGGTCGCCGCCTCTTCACGGATCGCGGGACGGGTCGAGTTCCATGAGAGCATGGCAACTGCGATGCCGATGGGCTCAATGAATGGCATGCCAATGCGCGGCGAGATGCTGTCGATGAAGCCGTTGGCCGCCATCGGAATACCGGCGCACGGTAAGCGCGTCCTTGCGCCAGGCGGCTACCATCTCATGCTCGTCGATCTGCGGCACGATTTGAAGGCCGGTGAAACCGTGCCCCTGAGACTCCACTTCGCACGCGCCGGTTGGATCTCGGTTGCTGTACCAGTTCGTAGCACGTAAGGCGTGAACGCAGCCAATCCTAACCACTTACCGAGGGCTACGTTTCGAGCGCGACATAGCGCGGCGCGTTTGATCCCAGTCGCCCTGCTAATGGTTATGCTTCCTTTCCTTGCAGCGACGGCGGTCGCCGCCCGGAGCGGCGACGCGTCCGGGCGCGTCGTCGACGCCTCGGGGATGCCCGCGGCCGGGGTTGTGGTGACGGCGGCTAACGGCGCCGGGTCGAGCGTCACGAATCCGGACGGCCGCTTCGCAATCAAGGGTGCCGCAGGCGCAACACTCACGCTCACCCGCGACGGAGCGACGGTCGCTACCGTCATGAGCGCCGGCGCGGACGTCGTTGTAAAGCTCGCAGCCGGCCTGCGCACCATTGGCCGGGCCGCCGTCGCTGTCGCGTCGACGACGGACGCGGGTCAGGTGACAACGACCGACGACACGAGCCTGCTCGGCAGGCGCAGCATCTACGCGACGCCGTACAGCGTGGGCGGCTACACGAACAAGCTCATCGAGAGCGCGCAGGCGCGCTCGCTCTCCGACATCGTGACGAACGATCCGGGATTGCGCGTCGCCTCGAGCGCGTACGGCGACACAGAGCTCCTCTCGATTCGCGGCTTCGACTTCTCTTCCGGCGCCGCGCTCTTCGACGGGCTCTCCGGCCTTGTAAATTTCACGCGGCCGCCGTTAGAAGGCGTCGAGCGCGTTGACATCATCAAAGGCCCGAGTGCCCTGCTCAACAATGATACGGGCGTGAGCGCCGTCGGCGGCTCGATCAACTTCATCCCGAAGCGCGCGGGCGACGTACCGAATGCGTCGCTCGAATTCAGCGGTCTGCCGCTCAGCGATGAGGAGGCGCACCTCGACGTCGGGCAGCGATTCGGGCCCTCAAACGACTTCGGCGTGCGCGTCAACGTCGCGGGCCGCAACGGCGCGACGCCGATCGATAATCAGCACGAGAACTTCAGTGATGAGACGCTCGGCTTCGACTACCGACGCCGCGGCACACAGGCAAGCATCGACTACGTGCACGAGCAGCACACCATCCTCGGCAATCAGCCCTCGGTCGCCGTACCGGAGGGTGTGGGCATCCCCGTGGCGCCCAACAATGCGACCAACGTTTTCGACCGCTCGTCGACGTTCGAGACGTCATCAACGATGGTCGCGCTTCAGCTGCAGCAGCGCATCTCACCAAACGTTTCGGCCGTCGCGGCTTACGGCCACAGGCTCCTGCAAGACGAGTATGAAGGCGCGGCGTACCTCTCGCTCGCGAACGCGAACGGCGATGCGATGGCGTTTCCATTTCCGTACTATCTTCAGGAGAACGACGACTCGGCCCGCATCGTGCTGCGCGCGCGCGCCGACACAGGGCCGTTGCGGCAAGAGTTTGCGCTCAGCATCGATGACGGCACGCATCCGTACAAGAATTCGTACACGTTCGGCAACCCGGTAGCCACAAACATTTACCATCCGATCCCACTCGCGCCACTGATCCCCGACGTCCCGCCGAACGAGAATCCGCCGGAGGTTGCGGGCAGCCGCGAGCACTCGATCGCCCTCGCCGACGTCGTTACCGTCGGCCGCCTGACGGTCATCGGCGGCGCGCGGCATCAATACATCGATCAGCAGTCCTTCGACTCGACGACGGGCGGTCAGACCTCGGACGCGCCGAGCTCGAAGTATACGCCGTCGATCGCGGGCCTCTACAAAGTAGGGGCGCATATCTCGATCTACGCGAACTATATCGAGCAGCTCCAGGACGGCGCTATCGCGCCAAGCACCGCCGCGAACGCGGGCAAACTCTTCCCCGCGTTCGCCGCACGCCAGACCGAAGCGGGCGCGAAAGCCGACTACGGCCGCTTTGGAGCGACGATCGCGGCGTACTCGATCTTCGAGCCGATCGCGATCACCGATCCGACGACGAACGTCTTCTCACAGTCCGGTGAGCAGCGGAATAAGGGCGTGGAGCTTTCGCTCTTCGGCAGCGTCACGCCGCACGTTCGCGTCATCGCGGGCCTGAGCACGATTCAGGGTCTGCAAGTCGCGACCGCCGGCGGCGCGACGAACGGCCTCTCGGCCGTCGGAGTACCGAACTTCCAGTCGAACGTCAACGTCGACGCGGACATCCCGGCAGTCCCGGGCCTCGGCGTCAACGGCCGCGTCATCACAGCCTCGCACCAGTCGTACGATCTCGCCGACACGCAGAGCATTCCGTCGTGGGCAACGTTCGAACTTGGCGCGAGCTATGCGGCGCACCAGAAGGACAGTATCGTGACGACTCGCTTCGCCATCGAAAACGCGACGAATCTCAACTACTGGCAGTCTACGCGCGACAGCGCATTGTCGTTCGGAGTCCCGCGCACGTACCGGCTCTCCGTCACGTTCGCCAAGAAATGAGACATGGCTCTCGGCCGCACGCTCACGATCCAGCTCTAGGCTGGCGTCGCGCTCTCGCTCTACCCAGTCATAATCTCGCTCACCGAGTCGATGCTCGTCGTCTCGCCTGGTCACGATTCGATCAAGTCGCGCTCCAACCGCGTCTCGCCTAAAAGCCTTCGACAAAAGGAGATCAGAATATGAATAATATGAACCGCCGAACCGCCGCTTTACTAGCTCTCCTCGCCCCTTTCGCCGCTAGAGCCGCCGGCGCGCAGACGCCCAGATCCGAGCCGAAAGTCGCCGACACGGTCCACGACATGAGCAAGATGGCGCACTCCTGGTACGGTAGCGAGCACATCGCGATGCTGATGTACCCGCAGATGACCGCGCTTGATCTGATCGGTCCGCAGTTAATGTTCTCGTCTCTCATGGGCGCAAAGGTGTATCTGGTCGCGAAGTCGCTTCATCCGGTGACGAGTGATTCAGGAGTGACGATAACGCCGACCGCGACATTCGACTCCTGCCCACGCGACCTCACCGTCCTGTTCACGCCGGGCGGCACGGACGGCACACTGGCGGCGGCCATGGATCCTGCGACGCGCGCCTTTATGGCTGATCGGGGATCACGGGCAAAGTACGTCACCAGCGTCTGCTCGGGCTCGCTGATCCTCGGGGCGGCCGGGCTATTAAAGGGCTACAAGGCGACATCGCACTGGTCGGTGCGCGATGCCTTGGCTGGCTTCGGCGCAATTCCGACCGATGCTCGCGTCGTGAGCGACCGCAACCGTATCACGGGCGCGGGCGTAACTGCCGGGCTCGACTTTGGGCTTGCCATGGTCGCGAAATTGCGCGGCCGGTTTTATGCTGAATGCGATCAGCTCATGTGCGAATATGCACCCGACCCGCCCTTCAATGCCGGCTCAATGAAAACTGCTCCCGCGGAGGTGAAAGCTACCATGGTCGAGATGTTGGCTGGGTTCACGAAGAAGGCTAAGGAATTAGCAACCGCAACGATGGGTTAAAGACACGTTCTATCCCGTCCAGGCGCTCAATGCGCTGGGTTTTGGGTTTGTAGGTGTAGTGCCGCAACGAAGCCGGTTGTGCCACTATCGCCTTGTCTCCCCACGACGTTGACGGTCGCACCTTAATCGAGAGCGAATAGTTCAGACGATCGACGACGTGATCAGTGCCTGAGAATGCAGCCATTCTCAGGCACGGGAACCGCGACGATTTCCGACGGAAGAAGACGGGGTGAAAACGCCCGGGAACGGCTCTCAGGTCGGCCCGAACGCCGGAAACGGCGCCCACGCAACACAGAAAGCTGGTAGTCGCGCCGCGAGCGCCGCCCAGGAGATGATCCCTCAGCGCGCACGATACTCTCCGGTCGCCGCGCCGCCTTTCCCGAGGCCGCACCCGCCCGTCTCGCCGACCGTGAGCTGCGGCCCGTAAAACGCGAAGCGAAGGCTGCAGTCGTTCGCGGGATCCGCGTAGGTCGCGCGCGTGCCGTGGATCGCGAGCGTGCCCGTGACGCTGCCCGCCGAAGCAGCCTTTGCCGAGTACGTGAAGCGCAGCGATCCCTCGCCGGCGGGGGCGAGGACGAGCTCTCGCACCGGAGTGCCGCCCTCGAGGTACGTCGACCCGTCGGGTCCCTCGCCGACGTAGGTGCCGGGGGCGGACACGGCCGCCGGCCCGAGCTCGGGCAGCGCCGTCGTCAGGCGGTCCGCGGTGAAGGCGACGGGTTGCGAACTGCGGCCCCAGACCGTTGCCGTGAGCGGCACCGAGACACTGCCGCCGCCGGGCATGGCGAGCGCGAGCGACGTCGCGGAAACGCTCCGGGCGGGCAGGCTGCCGAACACGTTCGCGGCGATCCAGCGCAGCTGCGACGCAGCGACCGCGCCCGGCGCGAGCTCGACCGGCGCCACGAACGGACCATGGTGCATGAAGCGCGCCCCGGTCGGCGCGCTCGACGCGACGCCGACGCCGCTCCCGTCGCGCATCTCGAACGCCGATACGCCCGGGATCGTGCACGCGGTTGCGCCGACGTTGCGCACGATCGCGATCCCGCCGGCGAGCCGCAGCCGCCGGGGCTCTTGCTCCACTCGGGCAGAGCGCGTCATAGCTGTAAAGGCTCACGAGGTCGTTTACAGGAGGGTTGACCTCGAAGAGACGTCGGTGTCTGAAGCCACGAGCGCATCAGCCCGTAGCACTTCGCGACGAGCGTCGCGCACGACCGCTTCGAAGTCGCAACGCGCGCTGACGATGTATGCATACGCGAGGCTTCCGTCCCAAATCGTAACGCGGCTTTCGCAGTCAGGCGTTGCGATCGCGGTTGGGAGCAAAAATACGGTCTTGCTATTGCCGATTATCATCACTATTCTCTTTGCCGCATTAACGATGATCAGCGTAACAAACCCGGGCCGCTATTCATACATGTTTCAGGTAAGTCTAAAGGATGCGAACAATGGTGCCCACGCGCAAATGTTCGTAGCTATTTCCAATTGCCTCACGTCTGCGATTTTCCTCGTGCTTCAACAAATGACATTTCAGACTGCGCGTTTAATGCGTCCAACTTCGGGTGTATCTATCATTATTGGGCTTGTCGTTTTAATGGTTTTTTCGTTCATTTACTATGTTCGAACGCTACAACGTGGCTCGACGTGATTCGTTGTTTCGGGAAGCGAAGACAGCAAACGGCTTATGTCGTCGAAGAAAAGATCAGGAGCGAAGTTGGGCTCTTCGCAGTTCCATGTCGCCGACAGGGTGAAATGGTTCCCATCTCGAGAAACTAAGTCATATGTTGCGTTTATAATGTTTGATTCGAGTCCGCCCTTGTAAGCTACTTTGTCCCATCGCTGTCCAGCAGCCTGTCCCAGGTTGATTTGAAACGCAGGATGTCCTGCTACGCGCGAGATGAACTTGCAAAGTTGACGCACAGAGTAGAACCATTCCGTTGATTTAATCAATAAAGCCGAGGGTGAATTCGTTACTTTTAAAAGATTATCTGACTCCACATGTAACTCGTCGACCTGATGCAACACCGCAGATCTGTCTTCTTCAGTAATACATTGAAGCCACACATCGGCCAAGGTTTTGTTCTCATCGGCGCGCAGCAGAGTGATCTGGCGAGTAGTAAGATATGGCCGGTTTGTCTTAACGTATGGAGACATTAAGGTACTTCCAACGGCTTCAAGGAGTACGTCCGCCGCGCTGTTGTCGCTCAGAGACATCATTAGCATTGCGAGCGACTCAACCGTCAGCTCTACGCCCTCAGGCCACGTCTGTAGTATACCAGTTGCTTGACTCTTATGCTTCCCACTCAGCCTAACTGTAGTGGACCGTTCGAGGGCGTTGCTCGAGTATGCATCCGAGAGTGCATTGAGAATTGCGAGTTTCGAGGATGATGCAGTGGGCAGTACAACGTCCGCGTTTTGCTGCACGACCTCTTCTCCGTTTAGAAGTACTAGGTATGCGACGGTACCAGGTCGACTATTTAGAACGTTGCACGCTTCCTCGAGCGTGTTCGCGTGAACCATGGGTCGTTCGATTGAGAGTTTCGATACCCGACCGCCTTGGAGGCTGATCCATACCTTTGCCTCACCTCTCTCAAAGGAGGCTCTATAAGCGCCTCCTGGCATGCGAGTAACGCAACACAACGCTCCTAAGTTGTTAAGCGTCTTCTCGACCACGAGCACAACTTGCTCGAATGCAGTATGCTGCAAGAAAGAGTCGTCGAACGCCGTCTTCTCTATCGAACCGCTCGCCATCAAGGGTTCAATAGTCGCTTCTTCGAGTTTCCGATCCGAATCGATTCTTATGTGATCGAGTAAATATCGGTCAGAACACAACGTGCCAGAGACCTCCACGATGATACGACTGAGGTTTTGAATCGCTAACGACCCGCTTCCTATCCTTATGCTGAGGCAAAAGGCCATCAAATGCGTCGCTGCCGACGCTTCAATGAGATCACGCAACTTCGCTTCGACAACCTCTTTCTTGACGGCGGACGTCGGCAACGCTGTTGCCGTCAAGCTTGAGATGTCTTTCTCAGAAAGAACCCGGGCACTCAGAATAGTAAAAAGGGTTTCGAGACCAAGCTGCTTCGACAGGGTAGTCAACTCGTCGGCGATAACAGCACGGCCCAAACTTCCGAAGCATAGGCCAATAATCTCGGCTGCGCCCCAAGGCTGCAATCGCTCCGGCAGGCCCGCTATGATCCGACGTGTCACGGATAGGCCGTCGTTTCCACCGTGACCGACGAACGGGTAAGCAATCTGATCCGGAAACGGAACCAACGGCGGGTTCGCAGTTATGAAGTCAAAGCGTTCTGAATCCTCCAACTGCGCGAACAACGACCCACCTTTAACCTCAATGCGATCGCTGAGGCCATTTAATTGGATGTTCGTTGAAAGCGTCCCACGAGTCTCCGGGTTAATCTCGACTGCGACGGATCGTTTTACAAAGAGCGAAGAGAACAGAGCTTGCACTCCGGATCCAGAGCAGAGGTCGAGACTCGACTCGCAACCCACCGGAACCAGACGCGTAAGAAGACCTAAGGTGTCGTCGCCAAAATAAACGGTCGGATCTTGGTTCGGCTGGTCGACAAATAGAAGTAGCCCGTGCGACACGACCAAGATAACGCCAGGAATTATGGCGCGACCGTCTGTTGCAACAACCGCTACTCCTGAGCTAATGAGCACAAGCCACGAATCTCCGAGCAAGCGATCAAGCTGCTCGGTTCCGACCGGTCGATTGAGCGCGAAGAAGTCTAGTAGAAGACGCACGTCCGGTGCCGCCAGGTTTCGGTTCGCCCGCCAAAGTACAGGTTGATAACTTACGGGATTGAATAACGCTAGAAACGAGCAGTAGCCGCTACGAGCAATGTGACGCGCGAGCACGATCCATCGTGAGTCAAGCGTAATTAAGTCATCTTGAAAGCTCGGTGCGTTCACCTCTATACCGCGGAGACGAGAGCGCGTGAAACAAGAACGTCGGTGAGTCTTTCACGATAGTGCTCACGTATTACGCTTCCAACTTGTTCGTCTTCGAACAAGAAGCGGCAAGAATCACATTGATGTGCGAACCGATTCTCCCAATTGATCGTAGGATCAATAGATGCTGCCCAAGCAAGAATCTTTTCAAGCCCCTCAACGGAGATCCAGATCTTCATGAAGTCTTCACGAGCACCGTCATAGGCCGCGCGAAGGCTGCTATGACTGATCTTGCCTAAATTCATTTCCGGAATCTGCTGAGAAGTGATCCCGCTTTTGGGCCGACGTGACGCCGTTCGAAGTCGGCGCCCCCGCGACGGCTCGATCATTTATGAGCGCGGCCAAAGCGACCGCTACGAGCTTCCACCGTCGCTTTGATGTAAGGAGTTTTTCGATCACCTTCGACGTTAGTTGGATCGGCGCGATCGCCTCGGTAGCCTCCGCGCTCGTCGTCGTCGCTACCGCAATAGCGGCGTTTCTTCAGATTCGGCACGTCCGAAATACGAACGAAATCACCGTGTATTTGAAGCTCTCGGACCGCCTCGAAGCACTGGGCGCGCCTGGGGCATTCACAGCGATCGACCCGTTTCTCGATCGTCTTGCAACCGATGCCACGTTGAGGCTGCGTTTGGCGCAGCCTGGCTTCGTTGAAGAATTCGTCATCATCGCGGCCGTATTGCGTGTCCTCGGGCAAAGTGCCACGTGAGTCATCACGGGCGGTGTCTCGGAACGGCTGTTCTTCGCAGAGTATGCGGACAACATCGATGACCTATGGGACCGCCTCGCTGAACCAATCTATCTTCGACGTCTTACGTTCGGACCATACCACTGCGCGACATTCGAGGATCTTGCAATGCGAGCAAAAAAGAGTATATAGCGGGCGGGAAAAGCAGCGGTTCCATGGACGCCTTCAGCAGGACGCGCGCATGGCCAACTGTGTTCCACCTCATCCTGAGGCAACCTAGACCGAACGGAAAGCGAGTCTCGTACACGCGGACGTCATGCCGTTCGAAAACGAGCCATTCGAACACCGAGCTTGGGTCGACGAAAGACCTTGAGATAGTCAATACAGGCCGGAGGCCACGACGCCGCCATTCTTGGCACTCTCGATCAGATCGCGAGTAAACGGATTGTCCAACTCGATCGGGATCCGTCCTCGATCGAGGCCGCGCCACCGCCGTCGGTGTTGAAATCGAAGCGTAGCGCCGACAACCAGCCCGGCGGGGCATACGTCAGGAACGACTCACGACCGGCCGAATGCTGGCATTCTTCGAATGCGATACGATCGCCCGTCGATGTATTGCGCGAATTCAAGTGACATTACTTGAGTTCTGAATTGCGATTGCGTATGATTGCGTTGTGATCAGCCCGGAATCGAGTCAGCGGTCCATGGGGGCTTCTCGGAAGCCGGCCGCCGACGCGCTTACTTTGGACAGCGTTCTCGACGCGGCCGAGGAGGAGCTCCGACGCTTCGGTGCGGCGAAGACCACGGTCGTCGACGTGGCAAGAAAACTTGGGGTTACCCATGCGGCCATCTATCGGTACGTCAGTACAAAAGCGGAGCTTCGCAGCGCCGTCGTCGACCGATGGCTGACACGTCTCTTTCTCCCGCTCGGGGTAATCGCGTCAAGCGACGGACCCGCACTGTCACGCCTCCGTCGGTGGCTCGACACGCTCATCGCCGCGAAGCGAAATAACCTCCGTGACGACCCGGAGATGTTCGAGCTGTACAGCCAGCTCGGTGCCGCCGCGCCGGCGGTCGTGTGCAAGCAGCTCGACCGGCTGGTCGGCCAGTTGCAGGCGATTCTTTCCGCCGGTCTGGCGTCGGGTGAAATCCACTGCGCCGAACCCGCCGACGCGGCACGAGCCGTCTTCAACGCGACTTCGCGGTTCCATCACCCGGGACACGCGCCGGAATGGTCGGACCCCGCGGTAAACGCGCGTTTCGAGGCCGTTTGGGAACTCATTGTCACCGGGTTGCGACCCAGAGTCGCAGCGTGACCAACATGGCGTAACGCCGTTACGCCACCGATAGGCACTTCACGTGTTAAACAGTGACACGGAATCTCGAGCACGGTGCCGTTGCATCCGTCTCGACCGAGAAGAGTTGAAGACTGCGTTCGCAACGCTACGAAAAACCGTCCTATGCGCGCAAGCCGGCCGTGAGTGTTTCCACGATTGACGTAAGGCGCGCTCGATAGGGCGCCTCGCCGATATCGCCGGTTTCCAAGGTCCCGACCGCAGCGGCATACAGCATCGTGACGGCGTCATCGTGCACGATGCCGACGTCACGCAACGCATCTCGAAGCATTGCACGCATCTGCTCGTAAAAGCTGGCGGTGATCGCGACAGGCACAGTCGCCGTGGATTCGATGATCTCGGCGATATGCGGTGACGACGCCATGAGTCGCGACGGTTTGCCCTTCCATGCATCGAGAAACGCGACGAGTCGTTGTACGAGCGTCCCCCGTTCGCCCAGCGCACGGCGTCCGTCGGTGAGGATGTCGGCGCAGACCTTTTCCACGACGGCTGCGTTCAGCGTCTCCTTCGAATCGTAGTACAGGTAAATCGTCCCCTTTGCGATACCGGCTGCGCGCGCAACATCGTCGATCGATGTGCGGCGGATGCCATAGCGCAGGTAGAGCTGCTCCGCTGCCGCGAGAATGCGTGCTCGCTTTGCGGCGGTTGACTGACTGACCACAAAGTAGTATATGGTCATTGGGTCATTTATCCTTCCGAAGGAGTACCGTAGATGTCACCGTGGACTGTCGCCGCCATCCCGTCTCAATCAGGTCATCTCGCCGTCGTCACCGGAGTGGGCGGTCTCGGGTACGAGACGGCGCTTGCGCTGGCCGGTGCGGGCGCCTCTGTCGTGCTCGCTGGTCGCAATACCGACCGCGGCCAGGCGTCGCTCGAGCGGATCCGGGCGGTGCTTCCGCGGGCGGAAGTCCGCTTCGAACAACTCGATCTCGCCGATCTTGCGTCAGTCCGCATGTTCGCTCAACGCATGGCGGCGCAGGTAGAGCGGATCGATCTCCTCGTCAACAACGCCGGCATTATGATGCTGCCGAAGCGGCGCACGACGGTCGACGGCTTCGAGCTGCAATTCGGCACCAATTTCCTCGGACACTTCGCATTGACCGCACAACTGCAGCCGCTGCTCTCACGCGGCCGTGCGCGCGTAGTGAACGTATCGAGCAGCGCAGATAATTTCGGCCGTATCGCGTTCGACGATCTCCAAGCCGAACGTCACTACAGCCCCGAAGCTGCATATTGCCAATCGAAGCTCGCGAATTCACTCTTCACGCGCGAACTCCAACGACGCAGCGATGTCCAAGGGTGGGGCCTCACCGCATTGACGTCGCAGCCCGGCTTCACGCGCACGGAGCTCATTGCCAATGGCATCGGGAAGCCGAACGCAATCCTCGGCTTCCTATGGCGGTTCCAGAGTCACGCTCCGGCGGATGGTGCGCTTTCCATCCTTTATCCAGCGACGATGCCCGGCGTCGTTGGGGGCGAGTACTATGGCCCGGACGGCTTCCTCGCGCTAACCGGTTTCCCGAAGAGTATGAACTATCCGCGCAGTGCGCGCGATCCGGCCAAGGCGGAACGTCTGTGGAACGTCGCGGAAGCGCTCACGCACATGCGGTTCGGTGACGTTGCGGCGCCGGAACCGACACTCGTGCAGCCCTAATCATCGCTGCAAGGCTGCCTTCAACCGTCTCGCCCCAGCGCTCGTGTCCGCCTCCGGTTCTCTCATGCACCCGTGCTGCGTCGACGAGTCTCTTTCGACAAGCGAACTTCACAAGCAATGATGTGATCGGTATGACGGCGAGCCCGCCGATCGACGGCACCGGTGAACTACCAACGCATGAGAACAGATAACAAGACGTCAAGCTCGAGAACGAGATTCGTCGAAGAGAAGAGGAACTCGAGCGATGACGTCACGCCCGCGCCCCTCCTAAAGAGGGTCCCCGTTAGCCCGGCAGCTGCGAGTGAGCGGCTGGAACTGCCGCGCCGTAACCGGCTGCGAGGGCAATTTCGCGTACGCCGCTACGGCTGGTAACGGAACGCTCAATTTGAACCCCTGGCGGAAATCTCAAATTGAACCCCTGCAGTGATTAGGCGCTCTTGGGCTCCTTTCCCCGGGTACGGAGGCGATGGCTCTGGCCGGTGAATGCGAACAC
>JAABUR0100001337.1_pt1 | contig 44848 bp, 46 predicted proteins | sample 5560091 | NCBI WGS metagenome assembly JAABUR01 (sample SAMN10711879, study PRJNA513375) | rock metagenome | isolation source: Antarctica rocks | place: Antarctica: Victoria Land, University Valley sud | reverse complement strand
GGGATCTGCTTCACGCACACGACCACGTTCATGGTCGGGGATTCTGTTACGCCGCCGCCAGTCGACCAAATCCACCAGTCGGCCGCCGGGAGTACCTTCGCGGCTCTTGCGGACCCTGCTGCTGGTGAACTCGTCGGCCTCCTCGGTGACGGCCCGGGGGCGGGTCGTCATCCAGAAGGCGCTCTCCGCCGACCACGACGTGACCCTGGCCGAGACCAGCCGGCGGGGTCACGCCACCCGCCTGGCCCAGGGCGCGGCGGCCAAGGGTGTCGAGGTGGTGGTCGTGCTCGGAGGCGACGGCACGCTGAACGAGGCGGCCAACGGCCTGGCCGGCACCGCGTGCGCGCTGGCCGCCCTTCCCGGCGGCTCCACCAACGTGTTCGCCCGCACCATCGGCCTGCCGAACGACCCCATCGAGGCGACCGGCGTGTTGCTCGACTCGCTGGCCCGGGGATCGATCCGCCCGGTCGGGCTGGGCTCGGTGAACGGCCGCTACTTCCTGTTCCACGTGGGGATGGGCTTCGACGCCGCCGTGGTCGCCCAGGTGGAGCGCCGGGCCACCTTCAAGCGCTACCTGGGCCACCCCCTCTTCGTGTACTCCGCCTTCACCGCCTGGTTCCGCCACTACGACCGGACCCGGCCCCGGTTCACGGTCCGTCACGTCGACGGTTCGGAGATCGAAGCCGCCTTCGCGGTCGCCTTCAACACCAACCCGTACACGTACTTCGCCAACCGCGCCCTCGACGTGGCCCCCGACGCCACCCTCGAACGGGGGCTGGTGGCGCTGACGGTGAGGGACCTCGCCTTCGTCAAGATCCTGCGCCTGGCTCAGGCCGCCCTGTCCCGCGGGGGTGGCCGCGTCCGGCGCCTGCGCTTCGTCGACTACCGGACCGACTGCGACCGCTTCACCGTCACCGGCCACGGACCGTTCCCCTACCAGGTCGACGGCGACCACCTGGGCGACACCGAGCGGCTCGAGCTCCGCCACGAGCCCGACGTCCTGAACCTGGTCCTGCCCTGAGCCCAGGGCGCGGCGGCGGGCGGTCCCGTACGATCCCCGGCCATGAAGAGCGACCTCTTTTCCAACAACCTGGAGTCGGCCACCGACTCCCAGTTCGCCCTGCAGAACTCCAAGATGTTGAAGGTGAAGCTGAACGGCACGGTGACCGCCCGGCAGGGCTCGATGGTGGCCTACCAGGGCCAGGCCGACTTCAACTACCAGTCGGCGGGCGGCATCGGGAAGATGCTGAAGCAGAAGCTCACCGGCGAGGGGGTGGCCACGATGTCGGTGACCGGCCAGGGCGAGGTGTTCTTCGCCGACCAGGGCCGGGACGTCCACCTCATCTACCTGGAGGGCGACGCCATCAGCATCAACGGCCGCAGCGTCCTCGCCTACGACACCTCGATGGACGTCGACGTCCACCTCATCCAGGGTGGCGGGATGATGTCGGGCGGCCTGTTCAACACCATCATCCGGGGCACCGGGTGGGTGGCGGTCACCTCCAACGGCACGCCGGTGGTGCTCCAGACCGACGCGCCCACCTTCGCCGACTCGAACGCCGTCGTGTGCTGGTCGGCGAACCTCCAGACCACCGTGGCTCGCTCGTTCAAGATGGCCGGGCTGATCGGTCGGGGCACCGGCGAGGCCGTGCAGATCGGGTTCAACGGCCAGGGCTGGGTCATCGTGCAGCCGAGCGAGCTGGACCTGGCGGCCATGAACCAGGCCGGCGCCCAGACCGGTGCGCAGGGTGGCGTCGGGGGCGCCCTCGGCGGGCTGCTCGGGCGGTGACGGCGGGCCCGGGGATCTAGCCCGGCCCTCCCAGGACGCGGCGGGCGACGTCGGGACGGTTCGTCACCACGCCGTCGACCCCCAGGCCGGCCAGCTGGCGGATGCGGTCGGGGTCGTCGACGGTCCACACGTTCACGGCCAGGCCACGGTCGTGGGCCGCCGCCACCAGCTCCGACGTCACCAGCGGGTCCCACGGGTGCACCGCCCGGTGGCCTCGCGCCGTCGCCCTCTCGAGGGCGCCCGCCGGGTCGGTCGTCGCCACGAGCAGCGCGGTGGGTGTCCCCGGCGACAGCTCGGCCACCCGATCGACGGTGGACCAGTGGAACGACGACACGAGCAGGTCGTCGTCGCGCCGCGGGTCCTCGGCCAGGTTCGCCACCGCGTCGGCCACCGCCATGGTGGGGTCGAAGTCGGGATCGGCCGGCCAGTTCTTGATCTCGAGGTTGACCACCATTCCCCCGCAGGCATCGAGGGCCTCGGTCAGGCCGGGGACCGACGACGGCAGGGCGGCGGCCGCCACCTCGACGACGAGGCGGCCATCGGGCAGGTGGGCGTCGTGGTGCACGACGAGGTGGCCGTCGGCGGTCCGCCGGGCGTCCAGCTCGACGCCGTCGGCCCCCATGTCACGAGCCAGGACGAAGGCCTCCACGGTGTTCTCGGGAGCGGCCGCCGACGCGCCACGGTGGGCGTAGACGAGCGGCCGGGCGGGGCGGTCAGGGGACATCGGTCACTTCCGTCACCGTTTCGCAAAGAAGTGCTTGCAGGAGTGAGCACCGGCGGGTACGGTGCGGAAGTCCCGCTGCGCATACCTGTGACCCTCGGTTGCGACAGCATGTGAACATAGTCACGAACTTGGTTTCGTGGCCCGTCTGGAGGTCGTAGTGGCGCTGAGCTCGAGCCACCTGTTGTCACTCACCCTGGCATCGGACGACTGGCGCCGCGTCTCGGCCTGCCGCGACACCGACCCCGACCTCTTCTTCCCCGTGGGCACCACCGGCCCGGCCATCGAGCAGATCGAGAGCGCCAAGGCGGTGTGCCAGGTCTGTGAGGCCCAGGCCCCGTGCCTCGAGTACGCCCTCGCCACCAACCAGGATTCGGGGATCTGGGGTGGCACCTCCGAGGAGGAGCGCCGCAAGCTCCGCAAGCAGTACACCGCCCGCCAGCGCCGCACCGCCTGAACCTGACCGACGACGCCGGCCGTTCCCGACGCGGCGGAGTCCGCCAGGCGGAGCCGCCCCCTGCGGGTGACCCGGATGGGCGAAGCCCGACCTGAGGAGGCGCAGCCGACGTAGGTCAAAGCGAGAGCGGCACGCGCAGCTCGACGACGGTACCGGGGGTGTCGTCGAGGGGCTCGTACATGTCGATGGTGCCGCCGAGGTCCGAGGTCACCAGGGCCCGGACGATGGAGAGCCCCAGGCCCCTGGTCGAGGCCACCGAGAAGCCCTCGGGCAGGCCGACGCCGTCGTCCACCACCCGCACGGTGAGCTCGAGGGTGTCGTTGGCCAGATCGACCCGGACGTGGCCGGGAGGCCGGGCCCCGTCACCCTCGGATGCGGGGGGGAAGGCGTGGTCGACGGCGTTCTGCAGCAGCTCGTTAAGGACGACGGCCATAGGTGTGGCGACGGTGGCGGGCAGGGTTCCCGGGTCGCCGGCGACGGTCATCTCCACGTGCCGGTCGGGCGAGACGAGGCCCTCTTCCACCATCCGCAGGAGCGGCCGCAGGATGTCGAGGAAGGGCACGTCTTCACCGGCGTCGCGGGAGAGCGTCTCGTGCACGAGGGCGATCGAGGAGATCCTCCGCACCGACTCCTCGATGGCGTCCTTGGCCTCGGGTGAGGCGAGGCGGCGGCCCTGCAGCCGCAGCAACGACGAGATCGTCTGGAGGTTGTTCTTCACCCGATGGTGGATCTCGCGGATGGTGGCGTCCTTGGAGAGCAGGAGCCGGTCCCGGCGGCGGAGCTCGGACACGTCGCGCAACAGCACCACCGCCCCCGAGACGCGGCCCTGTTCCAGCAGCGGGATGCAGCGCACGAGGACGGTCACGCCGGTGCTGCTGTCGACCTCCTCGATGACCGGTGAGGCCATGGTGAACGCGGTGTGGACCACCTCGTCCTGGAGGCCGAGCTCGCCCAGCCGGAGGCCCTCGGTGTTGACGTGCACACCGGCGCGGTGGAGGGCGGACACGGCGTTGGGCGAGGCGTACTCGACCCGTGCCGAGCGGTCGAGCACCAGGCACCCGTCACCGACGCGGGGTGCCTCCTCGCTCTCGCTGTCCTCGGCGGCGAAGGGGAACTCGCCGGCGGCGATCATGCGGGCGAAGCGGTTGAAGATCTCGGTGTAGATGCGTTCGAGCTCACCGGGAGCCCGGCCGACCGACGGGGCCGACTCCCGGGACAGCACCGCCACCGTGGTCTCCTTCCACCGCACGGGGATGCACAGCATCCGGACCCGCTCGCGGATGACGGGGTCGGTCACCTCACCCTCGATGATCTCCCCCAGCCGGTAGGAGCGGGCCACGAGCGGCCGCTCCACCTCGTCGGTGATCTCACCGAGCAGGTCGTGCCGGTACAGGGTCTGGTTGGTGGTGGGCCTGATCTGACCGAGGACCACGAAGTGGGAGCCCGCCTCGTCGGTGGGCACGAACAGCAGCAGGTCCGAGAAGCAGAAGTCGGCCAGCAGCGCCCACGAGGTGACCAACCGGTGGAGGTGGCTGGTCTGGGCCGCGCTCAGCGCCGTCCGGGTGTCGGCGATGTCGGCGAGACTGGCCATCGCCGCCGATCGTACGGGACGCCGTCGGCGGGCCCCGGAGGGTGCCGGGTAATCCGCTCAGCGCCAGATCTGCTCACCCAGGCGGAGCAGGCCCTCCAGGTCGGCGATGTCGGCGTCGAAGTAGGGGACGCTGGCCACCACCTCCGGGGTGCGGGCCAGCTCGGCCTGCTGCTCGCTCTCCCGGGTGGCCACCACCTGGTAGTTGAGGAAGCTCTCGCCCACCTCGTGCAGCACGCGGGCCACGTCGGCCGGCGGACCGACCCCGTCGGCCACCTTCGGTGCGAGGGCCTCCGCATCCGAGCACAGCCGTCGGGCCACCGGGGTGGTGACCGTTCGCCGCAGGTAGGAGGGCAGCACCTTGTTGAGGACCAGCGCGCCGAGGTGGAGACCACGGCGGTCCAGCTCGCCCATGAAGAACTCCGCTTCCCGCACGGGTGCGGACTCGAGGGTCGACACGACGAGGAAGGTGGTGCGCTTGTCCGACAGGGTGCGGGCCACCGACTCGGCCCGCTGCACGAAACCCGGTGCCATGGTCTGGAAGAGCAGGAAGAACTGGGCGATGTCCTCGAGGAACTGGGTGCCGAGGATGGAGTCGGCCACCCGGTAGAAGGGCTTGGACGCCATGTTCACGATCCGGGACTTCGCCGGCGCGGTCAGCCACCGCAACAGCCGGCTGCTGAAGAAGTCGGCCATGCGGTCGGGCGCCTCGAGGAAGTCGATGGCGTTGCGGGTGGGGGGCGTGTCCACCACGATCAGGTCGTAGGTGCCGGCGGTGTGGAGCTCGTAGAGCCGCTCCATGGCGATGTAGTCGTGGCTCTGGACGAATTTGCCGGTGATGTTGGCGTAGAGCGGGTTGGCAAGGATGGCGTCGCGGGTCGTGGCGTCAGGGGCGTGGCGGCGCACGAGGTCGTCCCACGAGGCCTTGGTGTCGAGCATGGCCGCCCACAGCTCGCCCCGCGGCTCGACGCCGGCTTCGGCGAAGGCGGACGGCGGCACCCGGGTCTCGGAGTTGCCGAACTGCTCGAGGCCGAGGGCGTTGGCCAGGCGGCGGGCGGGGTCGACGGTGAGCACGAGCACCCTGCCGCCGAGGTGGGTGGCGGCCATGGCCCCCAGGGCGGCGGCGGTGGTCGTCTTGCCCACGCCCCCGGACCCGCAGCTGATGGCGATCTCCTTGGCGGCGAGGAGCTGTTCGAGGGTGCGAGCCCTCTCCTCGACGCCTGTGCCCTTGGCCATCAGTAGCCGAGCTCGTCGGACAGGGCCTCGGCCACCTGGTGGGTCGCTCGCAGGCCCTGCGCCCGGGTGAACAGGTAGGGCAGGTACAGCAGGGGCAGGTCGCCGGGGAGGCCCTTGCGGAGGCGGTCGAGGTGGCCGGCACGGGTCCGCCGGAGGGTGACAGCGAGGCGGGCCCCTTCGAGGATGGGCTCGACATCGCCGCCCACCGCCGCCGCCAGTGCTTCGGCGTGCTGTGGCTCGCGCAAGGTGTCGAAGATGACCTCCTCGCTCCGGCCGAACAGCTCGGGCAGCACCCGGTTGACGATCACCGCAGCCAGGTCGACGTCGGTCTCGGCGCTGATGCGGGCGGCCAGCTCGATGGTCTCGTTGACCGGCATCTCCTCGGGGGCGGACACGATCACCGCACCGGTCTGGCGGGGGTCGGCCAGGATGTCGATCATCCAGCCCGTCTGGTTGCGGACCAGGCCCACCTGCACCAGCTCGTTGATGCCCTGGGGGGCGGCCAGCTGGCCCACGATGTGGCCGGTGGCCACCGCGTCGACCACCACCAGGTCGTAGTGCCGCTCGCGCACCTCCCAGCACAGCTTGCCGACGGTGAGGATCTCCTTGACCCCGGGAGCGGCGTCCGCGATGAAGTCGAAGGTGCGGGCGAGGGGACCGATCCGAGCGAACATCGGCACCTTGAGCTGGAGCTTCAGGTACTCCTTCAGGGACTCCTCGGTGTCCATCGACATGGCGAACAGCCCGGGCTGCACCTCGCGGGGCTCGAACGCGGTGGCGCTGGCCTCGAAGAAGCCGGCCATGCCGCCCTTGGCGTCGACCTCGCAGACGAGCGTGCGCTTGCCCCGCTCGGCGGCCAGCAGGGCCAGGCCGGCAGCCACGGTGGTCTTGCCCACGCCACCCTTGCCGGTGACGAACAGCAGGCGACGGTCCAGCAGGTCGAGGGCCACGGTGCGGGGTGCGGTCGGTCGGACGGCCGGCGAGGGCTAGGCGCCGAAGCCGATGCGACGGTCGCCGTCGGGCGTGCCCAGCTCCACGTAGGCGACCTTGTCGGCGGGCACGCCGACCTGGCGGCCGCGGCGGTCGGTCACCCACACCATCGACCCCTCGCCGATGGCCGCCTCGAGGTCGGCCTTCACCCGCTCCGGCTCGGCGCCGTCGGGAAGCTCGATGTCGAGCTCCTTGGCGCTGTAGGTGACACCGATGCGGACGTCCACGCGGCCCTCCTCAGGGGATCGGCGGTCATCGTAGAGGGAACGGCCGGCCCGTCCCCCAGCGGGCCGGCGGCGGGGCGGCAGGTCAGCCGCTGGTGACGTCGTGGTGCCAGCGGGGCCGGTGCCGGCGGGCCCACGCCTCGGGCACCCAGCCCGACCACATCGCCCGCATGGCCACCGGTTCGCTGATCGCCTTCACGATGTGGCCGGTGACGGTCACCCAGATGCCGAACGCGGCGAGGTCGTGGACGAAGGTGGCCCCGGTGCGCCAGGAGTCGGGGAACGGGTCGAACCAGCGCATCACCGAGCCCGTCATCAACAGCACCGGGAGGACGCCCGCCACGAACAGCGTGTTGAGCTTCTGACCGGCGTTGAACTTGCCCGTGCGCAGGGCGCGGGACTGTCCCCGGGAGCGGAGCCACAGCCGGTCGTCGGCCGTCCAGCGGCCGATGCGGGCGGCATCCCGACGCAGGCCGTCGCGCCAGCGGCCGGCCACGGTGACGGCCACGGGGACGGGCAGCAGCAGGCCGCTCCACACGTGGAGGTCCTTCATCAGCACCCGTCGTCCGACCGCCGCCGCCAAGGGGCCGAAGTACAGCACCGCACCGGTGGCCATCATCACCATCACGAGGACGGCCGTCGCCCAGTGGAGGAGGCGCTCGGCCCGGTCGAACCGCACGATGCGGTCACCGACGACGATGTCGACGGTGCCGGCCGTCTCGACCGTGGCGCTCACCCCACGGGCTCGTCGGCGCCGTCGCGGCCGTTGGAGCGACCGATCCAGGCGTCGACGTCGTAGCCCAGCTCCTCCCAGTACCCGGGGACGAGGCGGTCGACCACCTCGATGCGGTCGAGCCACTTGAGCGACTTGTAGCCGTACATCGGCGCCACGTAGAGCCGGACCGGGCCCCCGTGGTCGCGGGTGACGGTCTTGCCGAGCATCTCGTGGGCCACGAGCACGTCGGGCCGGCGAGCCTGGTCGAGGGTGAGGCTCTCGGTGTAGGTGCCGTCGAAGGACCAGAAGCGCAGGTGGGTGGCGCCCGCCTTCACGCCCACGTGGTCGAGGACGTCGCGCATCCGCACCCCGGCCCAGGCCACCTCCTCCACCCGCCACCCGGTGACGCACTGGAAGTCCTTGGTCATCCGGGTCTGGGGGAGGTCGGTTCGCAGCTGCGACCACGACAGTTCGACGGGCCGCTCCACCAGGCCGTCCACCCGCAGGCGGTACTCGTCGGTGGTCCGCCGCGGCGACGAGCCGGTGACCGAGTAGATGCGGAACCGCCCGCTGCCCGGCAGGTAGGAGCTCAGGCCGGTGCGGTCCTTCAGGGTGAGCGGACGCAGGGCCCGGTCGACCGCGCCCTGCACCTTCGCCCCGAACACCACGCCGGCCGCGCCCAGGCCGAACAGGCCGAGCACCGCCCGCCGCCCGATCCGCCGCCCGCCGACCTCGCCGAGGTCGGCGGCTTCGCCGTCACGCTCGGAGGAGGCCATCACCACAGAGGGTACGACGCCGCCGGTCCCGGCGGACGGCGACTCGGCGGGCCGGGAGGTCAGATGACCTTGCGCTGGGGGTGGCAGCGGCGGGTGGGGGCGAGCTCCACCTCGATCCGTTCGGCACCGCCGTTCGTGCTCCCGGACCTCAAGTTGATGGCAGGCGTTGATGAGAGCGCTCGCGGGACGAAGGGAAGCGGACGACTCATGGCAGGCCGGGGATCCACCGCTCGACCTCTCCTCGTGCGGCCACGGTGGCGTCCAGCGACGTGAGCACGCCCAGGAGCCCAAGCGCTACACGCTGGACGAGGAGGTGCTGGGCGGGGATGCGGACGCTGCGTTGGAGTCTGGCCCCGGCACTGCGGGGATGGGACCAGGATCGGACCCCCCGTTGCAGCCAGGGGCGGGCGAAGTGGAAGCGGACCTCGCGGAGCGGCTCCGTCCAGGGGCCCAGCAGTGCGACGAGGGTCGCGCCGTCGGTGGCGTCGGGACGGATCAGTCCCACGGCGACGGCCTCGCCGTGCAGGGCTTCACCATCTCGGTCACGTGCCGCCCGAAGGAGTCGGCCGAGCGCCTCCGGCCAGCCCGTCGACATGACCTCGGACGAGCCGAAATCGAGTACCGCCAAACGCCCGTCAGCAAGGAGTCGGAAGTTGCCGGGGTGAGGGTCGCCGTGGATGCGGCCCGCCCGCTCGGGGCTCGACAGCAGCAACCGCAGCAGACGGAGTCCAGCCCCGTCCCGCTGCTCACACGTCCCGTTCGTGATCACGTCGGCCAGTGGTTGCCCTTCCACCCATGCCGTGACCAGGACACGCGGCCGCGCTTCGAGCACGGCGGGCACGACGATGTCGGCGTCGTCGGTGAAGGCCACCGCGAACGCGCGTTGCGCGGCTCCCTCCCGTTCGTAGTCGAGCTCCTCGAGCAGGCGCTCGCGAAGCTGGCCGAAGAGCTGGCGGGCGTCGATCATCGGCGCGCCGAGGCGGGCGAGTGGCGCCACTCGGTCGAGCTGTCGGAGGTCGGCGGTGAGCGCCTCGGCGGCGCCGGGGTACTGGATCTTGACTGCCACCTGTGTGCCGTCGTGCCATGCCGCCCGATGCACCTGTCCGATGCTGGCTGCCGAAGCGGGCAGATCCTCGAAGGTGTCGAACCGGTCGCGCCAGTCGGAGCCGAGGTCCTCGGCCAGCACGCGGTGGAGAAATGCCACCGGCACGGGCGGCGCTGTCTCCTGCAGCCGGGTGAGTGCGTCCCCGTACGGTCCTGCGAGCTCCGCGGGCAGGAGAGGCTCCATCGCCGAGAGGGCCTGTCCGAGCTTCATGGCTCCGCCCTTCAGCTCTCCGAGGGTCCGGAACAGCTGGGCTGCGGTCCGGGCCTGCACCTCCGCCGCCACCAGCTCCGCCGGCCGTCCGCCGAGCCGCTTGCCGAGCCCCAACGCTGTCCGACCGGCATGCGCGGCCGGCAGCCCGGCCAGCCGGAGGGACCGCCGCAGCGCCTTTCTCGGCACTTCGGTCATGGCCCCATGATCCCAGAGCGAGGCCCAGCGCAGGTCCGGGGTGCCCCCGGACGCCGGGTCAGATGACCTTGAGCTGGGGGTGGTAGCGGCGGGTGGGGGCCAGCTCCACGTCGATCCGTTCGGCGATGGCGGCAAAGGCGCGGCCCGCTTCGGAGTCGGGGTGCTCGGCCATGATCGGGCGGCCGGTGTCGCTGCCCTCCCGCAGCTCCGGGACGAGCGGCACCTGGCCGAGGAGGGGCACCTCGAGCCGCTGGGCCAGGTCGGAGCCCCCGCCGGCGCCGAAGATCTCATAACGCCGACCGTCGTCACCGGTGAACCACGACATGTTCTCGATGATCCCCTTCACCGAGAGGTTCACCTTCTGGGCCATGAACGCCGCCCGCTGGGCCACCCGCTGGGCCGCCGGCTGGGGCGTGGTGACCACGTACACCTCGGCGCGGGGCAGGAACTGCGCGAGGGAGATGGAGATGTCGCCGGTGCCGGGGGGCAGGTCCACCAGGAGGAAGTCGGGGTCGTCCCAGTACACGTCGGTGAGGAACTGCTCGAGCGCCTTGTGCAGCATCGGGCCCCGCCAGATGACGGGTTGGTCCTCCTCGGCGAAGAACCCCATCGAGATGCAGCGCACCCCGTGGGTCTCCGGCGGCACGAGCATGCCGTCGAGCACCACCGGCGGGCGCTGGACACCCAGCATGCGGGGGATCGAGAAGCCCCACACGTCGGCGTCGACCACCGCCACCGACCGGCCCCGGGCGGCCATGGCCACCGCCAGGTTGGTGGTCACCGAGGACTTGCCCACGCCGCCCTTGCCCGAGGCCACGAGCAGCACGCGGGTGCGGCTCGAAGGGTCGGCGAAGGGGATGGTGCGGCCCTCGGCATGGCCGGAGGCGGGCTGGGAGCCGGCGGTGGAGGCGGGGTCGCCGTGCAGGCGGTGGCGCAGGGCCGACAGCTCCTCCTCGGTCATGACGGTGAAGTCGAGGGCCACGGTGTCGACCCCGTCGAGAGCGGTGACGGCGCCGGTGACGCGGCGCTGGATCTCGGACTTCAGCGGGCAGCCGGCGACGGTGAGGGCGATCAGCACGCTCACCGAGGGACCGTCGAAGGTGACCCCCCGGACCATGCCCAGGTCGACGATGCTGCGATGGAGCTCGGGATCCTCCACCGGGCGGAGGGCCTCCACGACGGCTGCTTCGGTGACGGGCACCGGATCCTCCTCGGCGGGTTCGGGGGCAGACGGGGATCTCCCCTATGCCCGTAGGTAGAATACCGGCCGTGGCCCAGCGCCCACTGTCCCCCACCGACTTCACGTCGGTCGTCACCGCCCTCACGTCGGCCTTCGGGGACCCCACCCGGCGTCGGATCTGGCTCTTCCTCCGCGACGAGCCCGACGGGGTGACGGCGTCGCAGGTGGCCGAGCGCTTCGCCCTGCACCCCAACGTGGCCCGCCACCACCTCGACAAGCTGGCCGGCGGCGGCTACCTCGACGTGGCCCTCGCCCGGGCAGGGGCCGGCGGGGCCGGCCGGCCGTCCAAGCGGTACCGCGTCTCGGCCGAACAGGTCGACGTGGAGGTGCCGGTGCGCCACGACGACCTCGTCATCACCCTGCTGGGGCGGGCGCTGGCCATGCTCCCGCCGGCCGAGGCGGAGGCCATGGCCGAGGACGTGGGGGTGGAGTACGGCCGCACCCTCGCGGCATCGATGGGCGGCGCCGCCGCGGGCACGGCCGGCCAAGGGTCGTTCCGGGCCGCCCTCCACGCCGTGGCCGACGCCCTCACCGCCCACGGGTTCGCCTCCCACGCCGAGCAGCGGGGCGGGGATCTGCGCATCGTCAACGACCACTGCCCCTTCGGCGGGACGGCGGTGGAGCATCCCGTCATCTGCGCGGTGGACCGGGGCATGGTCAAGGGCATGCTGGCCGGCCTCTACGGCGACACCGAGCCCTCGATCGAGTCCTCGCGGGCCTGGGGCGACGCCCTCTGCGTCACCCTGGTCGAGACCTGACGGAACCGCAGCCGCCCCCGCCCTCGTCGGACGGGACGCCCACTGCCCCAGGAGGAACCATGCCCCCCCGCTCCCCCGCCCGAACCCGCCTCCCCGCCGCCGTGGCGGTCGTGGCCGCGCTGATGGCGCTCGCCGCCCTGGCCGGGTGCGGCACCACCGAGGAAACCGCCGGCCCCATCCGCACCACCACGTCCACCACCGAGGACCCGACCACCAGCGGGTCGACCACGACGAGCCGTCCGACGACATCGTCGACGTCGACGTCGTCCACCACGACCCGGCCGATCCCGACCGTCTCCACGCCCACCACCGGGGGGACGCCCGATCCGGACGACCGCGCCTTCTGCTCCGCCGCCGCCCAGCTGGCGGACCTGGACGACGAGCTGGGCGACGCCATCGACGAGGGCCAGGTCGACCAGTTCAAGGACGGCTACCGCCGCTACATCGCCCTCATGGAGGACGCCGAGGCCGTTGCGCCGGACGAGATCGCCGACGAGCTGTCGACCATGGTGGGCGTGCTCCACGACCTCCAGCCCACGGTCGACGCCGCCCGATCGGCCGACGACCTCTCGGCCATCGGCGACGACCCCCAGGTGAAGGCGTCGAGCGAGGCCTTCGACACGGTGCAGAGCTACACCGAAGACCACTGCCCCGACATCGACTGAACGCCGTGGCCCGCGCCTACCTCGACCACGCGTCGACGTCCCCGCCGCGACCTGAGGTGGTCGACGCCGTGGTGGCGTGCCTGCGCTCGCCGGGCGGTGACCCGGGCCGCATGCACACCGAGGCGATGACCGCCCGGGTGGCGGTGGAGGAGGCCCGCGAGCAGGTGGCGGCGTGGCTCGGCGCACGGGGGAGGGAGGTGGTGTTCACCAGCGGCGGCACCGAGGCCATCGCCGCCGCCGTCTGGGGCGCCGCCGAACGGGGGGCTCACCAGGTGGTGCCGGCGGTCGAGCACTCGGCCGTCCGGGAGGCGGCGGCCCGCGCCGGCGACGTCACCGTGGTCGGAGTCGACGGCGAGGGGCGGGTCGACCCCGACGAGATGATGGCGGCGGTCGGCCCCGACACCGCCCTCGTCCATCTGCAGTGGGGCAACCACGAGGTGGGAACGGTGCAGCCGGTGGCCGAGGTGGTGGCGGCCTGCCGGGCGCGGGGCGTGCTGGTCCACGTCGACGCCGCCCAGGCCGCCGGGCACGTCCCCATCGACTTCGACGACGTCGGTGCCGACCTGCTCAGCGTCAGCGCCCACAAGGTGGGGGGCCCGCCCGGCGTAGGAGCCCTGCTCGTGCGGCGGGGCCTGCGGCTGCGGCCGTTGCTCGTGGGCGGCGACCAGGAGCGGGCCCGGCGGGCGGGTCTCGAGAACGTGCCGGGCGTGGTCGGGTTCGGCGCCGCTGCCGCCTCCCTGACCACCGACGACCGCCAGCGCATCGAAGCCGACGAGGCCCGCCGACTCACCGACCGCGTGCTCGAGGCCGTGCCCGGCCTTGATGGCGTGGTCGTCTACGGCGACCCCGTCGGGCGGCTCCCCCACCTGGTCTGCCTCGGCATGCTGGGGATCGAACCGTCGGCCGTGCTGCTCGGGCTCGACCGGTCCGGCATCGCCGCCCACTCCGGCAACTCCTGCTCCTCGGAGGCCTTGGAGCCGTCCCCGGTGCTCGAGGCCATGGGCGTCGACGCCCACCGGTCGCTCCGGGTGTCCACCGGGTGGAGCACCACCGACGCCCACATCGACGCCCTGCTCGCTGCCCTTCCCCCGGTGATCGCCGGCCTCCGCACCCTCGGCGCGGCGCGGCGCTGAGCGGCGGTCAGCGGGCGAGCGGCGCCCGGCGGCGGGAGGCGGCGGAGGCGACCTCGTCGGGCACCTCCACCTCCATGCGGAGGAGCAGGCCGGCGTGGGTCTTGCCAAGGTTGTCGGCCCGCAAGGAGCGGGGAGCGCCGCCCCCCAAAGCCTCGTGCATGACGAACTTGAGGGCCCACACGTTCGGCGCCTCGAAGCGCTCGACCTCGCCCCTCACGAGGTCGCCGAAGTGGGCCTTCACCGCCTCGGCCGTGACCACCTCACGGATCGCCTCGTAGGCGCGGGCGTCGTCGGCGAAGAGCGACAGGTCGCTGATGTCGCCCTTGTCCCCCGACCGCGCGCCGCACAGGTCACGGAGCTGGATGCGGGCCATCGGCCCGGATCCTACGGACGCTCTATCGTCGGCGCCCGTGACGATCTACCTGGTGCGCCACGCCCATGCCGGGAAGCGCTCCGAGTGGAAGGGCGACGACGGCGAACGACCGCTCTCGGACCGCGGCCGGGACCAGGCCACCGGCCTGGTCGTGGAGCTGGGCGACCGTCCCATCAACCGGGTCGTCTCGAGCCCGTCTCTCCGGTGCCGCCAGACGGTGGCCCCCCTGGCCGGCCACCGTGGCGTCGAGCTCGAGATCTGCGAGCCGCTGGACGAGGGCACCGCCAACGGCGACGCCCTCGCCCTTGTCCGCTCCCTGGCCGGCGAGGAGGCGGTGCTGTGCAGCCACGGCGACGTGATCCCCGACGTGATGCGGGTGTTGGCCGGCGAAGGCATGGAGCTCGACAGTCGGGAGCAAGCGGCCAAGGGCGGCACGTTCGTGATCGACGTCGACGGCGAGCGCTTCACCCGCGCCACCTACGTCCCTCCCCGAGCCTGAGGGCAGCGGAGCGGTCAGGGGCGTTCGAAGCTCACCCGCACCTGGCCGTCGACGAGGGCACGGTCGACCGGGAACGGGTCGACGGCGAGGAGCTGGGTGGGGCGCCCGTCGCGGGCACGACCGGCCGAGGAGATGCCGGGCGGTCCCGACAGGCCGAGCAGGCCGGCGCCCCGGGGCACCAGTGCGGCGGTCTCGGCGTCGTCGCAGCGCCACGCCAGGCGGCCGATGACCTCGGGGGGCTCGTCGTCGCCTTCGCCGGAATGCACAGCGGGAACGGTGCGGCCCCCGTAGGCGCCGGCGCCGAAGTACTCCTCATGCCACTCGACCACGGCCACGCCGTCGCGCTCGGCCCGGCGGCGCACCGAGGCCACCGCCGTCCGGGCCTTGGCCTCGGCGTCGGGCCAGGGATACGCGAAGCGGACCTCGCCGGACCACCCGGCGGGGGTGCAGACCAGCCCTTTGTAGGTTGCCGGCGGGGGCGCGCCCCGGGCGCCTGACACCCGCACCCTGTCGCCACCGAGGTCGTCCACGGCGACGGCGGTGAAGTCGGCGGTCACGTCGGGGCTCAGGTAGGCGCGGGGATCGTGCACCTCGTAGAGGAGCTGCTCGCGGACGGTGTCGAAGCTGACCCGCCCGCCGGTGCCCTCCGGCTTGGTGATCACCGCCGAGCCGTCGGCCTCGACCTCGGCGATCGGGAAGCCCACCCGCAGGGGGTCGAGGTGCTCCCACCACGGGCCCGACCAGTTCCCGCCGGTGACCTGGCCGCTGCACTCGAGGAGGTGCCCGACCACCACGCCGGCGGCCAGGCGGTCCCAGTCGTCGGCGGCCCAGCCGTGCTCGTGGATCAGGGGGGCGAGGAAGAGGGCGGCGTCGGCCACCCGCCCGGTGACCACCACGTCGGCCCCGCCGGCCAGGGCCTCGACGATCGGGCGGGCCCCGAGGTAGGCGTTGGCGAAGAGGGCGTCGGCGGGGAGGCCGAGATCGGCGGCGAGGGGGCGGACGTCGTCGCCGACGACGGTGGCCACCCGCACGTCGCCGGCCCCGGCGGCCTCGAGCGCCTGGCCCACGGCCCGGCCGGCGGCGACGGGGTTGATGCCACCGGCGTTGGTGATGAGCCGGGTGCGGCCGTCTACCAGCCAGGGCAGGGCCTGGTGGACGTAGAGGGGCAAGTCGCGCGTGAAGCCGGTGGCCTCGTCGCGCTGGCGGTCCTTCTGGAGGATGGCGAGGGTCAGCTCGGCCAGCGCCTCGCACACGAGGTAGTCCACCCCCGCCTCCAGCACAGCGGCCACCGGCTCGTGGCCGTCGCCGTAGAAGCCCTGGCCGCCGCCGAGCCGGACGGTCATGGCCCGGCGGTGGTGGTCGTGGTCGAGGCGCCGGCCCGGAGGCCCCGTTCCACCCGGTCACGCAGGCCGGCGGTGAGGGCCCTGATCTCGGTCGGCGGGTCGAGGCGGTCGAGGGCGTCGAGCTCGGCCCGGGCGTCGGCCAGTCGACCCTCGCGCTCGGCCACGATGGCCCGGAAGGCGTGGGGGTCGGCCAGATCGGGATCGGCGGTCACCGCCCGGGCGAGGAAGTCCTTGCCGGCGGCCAGCGCGTCGGCCGCGGTGGGGCCCGACAACGACCCCGAGCTGAGCACGAGCGTCCAGCCGAGGTAGGTGAGGGCGGTGGCGTTGTCGGGCTCGTCGTCGAGCACGGCCCGGTAACACGTGATGGCCTCCGCCGCCCGACCCGTCGAGGTGAGGTCGATGCAGCGGCGGCTCGGGTCGGTGGGCGTGGAAGGCACCGCCCCTGAGCCGGTGATCGTGTCGCCGGACTGGCGCCGGCCCGAGGCCTGGGCCACGAGGACCCCCGCCAGCAGCGCCACCGCGGCGACCGCCATGACCACGGCGACACGGCGACCGGTGGTGTCACGGGAGACGGTGTCGGGTTGGGCCGCCCGGCGCTCGTCGATGGCCCGGATGACCTCGGCGGCGCGGGCGGTGTAGTCGTCGCGCAGGGCGGCGTGGTCCTCGGTGCCGAGATCGCCGGCCGCCCGTTCGGCGTCGAGGTCGTCGATGCTCGCCAGCAGGAAGTCGCGCTCCTCCTCCAGGGCGGCCAGCCCGTCGGGGTCGAGACGGTCGGTGGAGACGCTCACCGCCCGTCGCCCTCACCGTGCGGGTCGAACGGCTCGTCCTCCCCGGGCGGGGGCCGGGTGCGGCGGGCGGCGGAGACGAGAGCACGGTCCTCGGGGGTGAGGGCGGTGGGGGTGGACCGCTGCCAACGGCGGAAAGCGAGGCCGAGGCCGGCGAACGCGACCACCACCGCCGCCACCGGCAGCGCCCACACCAGGCCCGCGACCCCCGAGCGACCGGGGGTCAACAAGATGGCCTCGCCGTAGCGGCTGGCGTAGTAGTCCCGGATCCGGTCGGGGGACTGGCCCTTGCCCAGCCGGTCGGCGATGTCGGCCCGGATGGCGGCGGCCGTCGGTGCGTCGGAGGTGGCGGCCGACTGGCCGGCGCACTGCGGGCACTTGATGGTCGACGCCACCGCCCGCACCCGGTCCTCCGCACTGCCACCGCCGCCGGTCCGCGCCCCGATGGCCAGAGCAAGAACCAGGACGACGGCCATCGCCACCCACGGCGCCCGCCGCACGAGAGAGGGTCGGCCGACCATCACGTGCCCCCGCTGATGTCGGCGATCACCTTGTCGAGCCCGGCGGCGGTGACCCCGCCGGTGATCTTGGCCTCGACCACGCCATCGGGACCGATCAGGTAGGACTCGGGCACCTTCACCACGCCGAAGGCGAGCACCGCCTTTCCATCGCGGTCATCGAGCACGGGCCAGTTCCCGCCGTTCTCGGCGAAGAACCGCCGCACCGTGGCTGGGTCGTCCTCGAACACCACGCTGACCACGGCGGCGTCGCCGGCGCGCTCGTGGGCGGCGGCGAAGCGCCCGAGCTCGGGGTGCTCCTGGCGGCACGGTGTGCACCACGTGGCGAAGAAGTTCACCAGCACCCACCGACCCTCGTAGCGGTCGAGGGAGAAGGGCTCGCCGTCGAGCGTGCGCAGCGCGACCGCGGGGATCGGCTGGCCCACGAGCGGGCTGTCGGCCACCCGGTCGGCGGCGGGAGGCCGGGTGGCGAGGACGAGGATGAGCAGGGCGAGGACGACGGCCACCGGGGCGGCCACGAACGCGGCCAGGTGGCTGCGCTTCACGCCACCCCCACCGGTTCGCGTTCCTCCACCGGGCCGGGCCGGTCACGCGCCGGCTCGGCCACCGGGGCCGACACCGGTTCGGTCCCCCGCCGCCGCCGGCCGGGGAACGCGGCCAGCGCCGAGCCCAGGGCGATCACCCCGCCGCCCACCCAGAGCCACATCACCAACGGCTGCACGATCACCCGGAGCCGCACGGCCCCACCGGCGGCGGCCGGGGCCTCGAGCAGGGCCAGGTACACGTCGTCCATCGGGCTGGTCCGGACCGAGGGCCGGCCGATCTCCGTGGTGCCGTTCGGGAAGCGCTGCAGGCGAGGCGCGTACACCTGACCACCATCGATGCGCACCCGGGCGATGCGATCCGTGCGGTTCGTCTCGGCCCGCTCGGTGAGCCCGAGGTAGGTGACCCTGTGGCTGCCCACCCGAGCCGATTCTCCCGGTTGGAGCCGCAGCTCCCGTTGGGTGTCATAGGACGAGCTGGCGGCGAAGGCGACAGCGATGAGCACCACGCCGAGGTGCACGATCATCCCGCCGTTGGTGCGGCCCATCAGGCCCCTCCACCCCTGGCGGCGGGTGGCCAGCGCGACCTGGCGCACGGCGGCGCCGGCGCCGAAGCCGCCGAGGCCGAAGGCCAGCAGCGGCGCCAGCCCGCGGGCGCCGAGCACCACGGCCAGCACCACCGCGCCCGTGCCCGCCCACGCCGGCCACTGGAGCCGCGTGCCCAGCGTCTCGGCCGACGCCTTGCGCCAGGGGAGGGCCGGGGCCACGGCCATGAGGAACAGCAGGAGCAGGCCGAGGGGCATGGTCATCCGGTTGAAGTAGGGCACGCCCACCGAGAGGCGCTCGCCGTTCACCGATTCCACGATCAGGGGGAAGACGGTGCCCAGCAGCACGACGAAGGCGAACGCCGCGAACGCCACGTTGTTGGCGAGGAAGGCACCCTCGCGGGACACCGGCGAGTCGATGCGACCGGGCGATCGCAGCCGGTCACCCCGCCACCCGATCAGCCCCACCGCCACGAGCACGACCAGGGCGAAGAAGCCGAGGAGCAGCGGCCCGACGGTCGAGTCGCTGAACGCGTGCACCGAGTCGAGCACCCCGGAGCGGGTGAGGAACGTACCCAGGATGGTGAGGCTGAACGTGGCGCACACCAGCGAGAGGTTCCAGACCCGGAGCATGCCTCGTCGCTCCTGCACCATGACCGAGTGCAGGAAGGCGGTGCCGGTGAGCCACGGGAGGAACGACGCGTTCTCCACCGGGTCCCAGGCCCAGTATCCGCCCCAGCCGAGGACCTCGTAGCTCCACCACGCCCCGAGGACGATGCCGACCGACAGGAAGGCCCACGCGAACAGCGTCCACCGGCGGGTCTCCACCAACCAGCCCTCGCCCACCCGACCGGTCGCCAGCGCGGCGACGGCGAACGCGAACGGCACGGTGAACCCCACGTAGCCGAGGTAGAGCATCGGCGGATGGAAGGCCATGAGGACGTTGTTCTGGAGGAGCGGGTTGGGGCCCGGGCCGTCGAGGGGAGCGGTCGTGAGGGTGCGGAACGGGTTGGCCGGGCCGAGCATCAGCGCGAAGAAGAAGGTGCAGACGGCGAACATGGTGAGCAGGGCCCAGCCCACCAGCGGGTCGGTCAGGCGGCGCCGGAACTTGACCGTGACCGCCACGAGGTAGCCGGCCAGGATGAGCCCCCACAGCAGGATGGACCCCTCCAGCGCCGACCACAGCGTGGCCACGTTGTAGAGCGCCGGTGTGCGGGTGCTGCCGTGGCTGGCGACGTACTCCATGGTGAAGTCCCGGGTGATGAGCCCGCGCTCCATGGCGGCGAAGGCGACCACGGCGCCGGCGGCGACGAGGGCCACGAAGCTGGAGGTCTGGCGCAGCATCGCCCGCCGGCCGGTGGCGAGGGCGACGACCACGGTGGCGACGCCGCCGAGGGAGCTGACCAGGGCCAGGATGACGCCGGCCCGGCCGAGGGCGGCGTTCACGGTGCCGCCGGGTCGACCCGGTCGGGGTTCTCGGCCTTGTACTCGGCGGAGTGCTTCACCTCGATGCGGTCGGACTCGAACACCCGCCCGCTCGGCGCCCACCGGCCCTCGCAGACCACGGCCGTGCCCGGCTCGAACAGGGCCGGCTCGGAACCGGTGTGCTCGACCACGACCCGCTCGCCCCGGAACACGATGGCGAAGCGGATGGCGCCGCCGGCGACGGTGGACTTGGTGCCCTCGTAGGTGCCCTGGATGCGGAAGCGCCGGTCACCCAGCTCGGACCTCTTCGCCACCGCCTCATCGGCGTTGTAGAAGTACACCGACGCGCTGCCCACCTGCTTCACGAGCAGGAAACCCACCGCCGCCAGCAGGGCCACGAGCGCCAGACCCACCAGCGGTCCCCGCCCGCCTCCACCGTTCCGGCCAGGACGGGCGGCCGGCACCTCGGTCGCCGGGCGCGGGGTCACATCCACCGGCGCTGCTCCTCGGGCACTTGGCGGGCCAGGCGCCGGCCCCGCTGGGCGCTGCGCACCGCCACCACGGCGACGGCGGCGAGCACCACGGCCCAGCAGCTGAGCACGAGGACCCACTGGAAGGTGCGCTCCTCGGTGGCGGCGGCCACATCGGCGACCAGGGCCAGCACGCTCACGAGACCAGGGCCTCGCGGCGCCGCTCGGCGACGGCCACGTCGACGTCGACGTCCTCTACCCGGTGCTCGAGCCACAGCACGCGGAAGCGGTGCACCACCAGCCAGGCGTAGAGGAGCCCGAAGACCACCATGCCGAGGAAGAAGGTGAACAGCATGGTGCCGTCCATCTTGGCGTCGGCGGTGGTGACCGTCGGCCCCTGGTGGAGTGTGCGCCACCACGTGGTGGCGTAGTGGCAGACCACGGTGGTCGGCCCCAGCAGCAGACCGACGACGGCGGCGAGCCGGGAACGTCGCTCCCGCTCCAGAGGCAGCCGGCGCACGGCGAGGTAGCCGAGCACGAGCACGAACAGCAGGGCGGTGAGGGTGAGGCGGGCGTCCCAGGTCCAGTAGACGCCCCAGGTGACGCGTCCCCAGAGCATCCCCGACACCAGCGTGGCGGCCAGGAGCACGGCGCCCACCTCGGCCGACGCCCCGGCCATGACGTCCCAGCCCTCGCTGCGGCGCAGGAGGTGGCCGATGCTCGCGGCAACGGTCACGAAGAAGGCCAGGAACGCGATCAGGGCGGTCGGCACGTGCACGTAGAACATGCGAACCGTCTCCTCCTGGGTCTCGTCGGCCGGCGAGATGACCAGGGCGAAGACCAGCAGCACGCCCATGCCGGCGAGGGTCAGCGCCCCGAGGAGACGGGTGCCCCGCGAGGAGGTGCTGTCGTTCACCATGGCCGCACCAGCGCACCCCACCCTGGCGAGGAGGGCAAGTCGGGCGCCGGCCCCACGGTCAGCCCTCCTCGAGGAGGGTCCCGAAGGTGACCAGCCCGAGCCCGGTGTAGAGGGCGGCGAACACGACGAGCAGGCCGAGCCACCGCCACCCCTCGCCCGGGGCGCCGCCGAGGGCCGACTCGAAGGCGGACGTGGCTGCGATCAGCAGCGGCGCCAGGACCGGCAGGAGCAGCAGCGGCAGGAGGGTCTCCCTGACCCGAAGGCCGGCGGAGAGGATGCCGTACACCGAGCCCGCCGCCGCCAGCCCGAGGGTGGCAGCCAGGCAGGTCGGCACGAGCAGCGCGATCCCGCTCACCTCGGTGCCGTAGAGCACGACCACCCCGATGCCGAGGAGCAGCTCGAGGGCGAGGAGCTGCACCGCCACCGCCGCCACCTTGCCGAGGAAGATGCCGGCGGGGTCGAGGCCCGAGAGGCGCAGGGCGTCGGCCACCCCGTCGGTGCTCTCCACCGCGAACGCCCGCTGCACCGCCAGCAGGCCGGAGAAGAGCACCGCGACCCAGTACAGGCCCGGGGTGACGCGGGCGAGGATGCCCCGATCGGGGTCGAGGGCGAAGGCGAACAGCATCAGCACGAGCAGGGCGAACGGCGCGACCTGGTTGAGCGCCACTCGGGACCGGACCTCGAGGCGTAGGTCCTTGCCCGCCACGAGAGCGGCGTCACGGAGCACGGCCGGCTCCTGCGGGAGCGAGGGGCGAGTCGGCGACCACGATCCCACCGGCGACGGTGACGGTGCGGGTCGCGACCGACTCGGCCCGGTCCAGCTCGTGGGAGGCGAGGATCACGGCCGCCCCGGCCCGGGCGCCGTCCCCGATGAGGCCGTCGAGCAGGTCGCGACCGGACTGGTCGAGGCCGGCGTGGGGCTCGTCGAGCAGCCACAGGGCCGGGCGGCGGGCCAGCATCACCGCCAAGGACGTGCGGCGGCGCTGGCCGGCCGACAGGCGGGCCACGGCCACGTGACGCAGCCGGCCGTCGAGCTCGAGACGGGCCATGGCCGCCTCGGCGTCGGACTGGTCGGCCCCGGCCGCCCGCGCCCAGAAGGTCACGTTGTCGGCCACGGTGAGCTCGTCGTATAGGCCGGTGGCGTGGCCCAGGAGGCCGACCCGCTGCCGCAGGGCCCTCCGCACCGGACCCGAAGGCCGACCGGCGAGGTCGTGGCCCAGGACCAGTGCCGCTCCCCCACTGACGGGGGCGAGGGCCGCGCAGCACCGCAGGAGGGTTGTCTTGCCGGCGCCGTTGGGGCCTCGCAGCAGGACGACCTCGCCGGGCGCCACGTCGAGGTCGACGCCGGCCAGTGCGGGGAACCGCCCCAGGAGGCAGACGGCGCCGCGGAGGTGCACGGCGGGCTCCATGAGCGAGATTCAGCGTACCCGGGCTCTAGCGTGGCGGGCCCATGCCCCGCCACGCCGCACCTCCTCCGTCGCACCGGGTAGCCCGCGCCGTCGGCGCGGTAGGGCGGTTGCTGATCACCTCCGGCACGGTGATCCTGCTGCTCGTCGCCTACCAGCTCTGGGGCACCAGCCTCCAGACCAACCGGGACCAGGACCAGCTTCAGGGCCAGTTCGAGTCCCAGCTACGGGATCGCGACCCGACCACGACCACCGCCACCACCGAGCCACCGGCCACCCTGCCCGGCGTCGAGGACCCCACGGTGACGGCCCCGCCCAGCACCGCCCCGAACGTCCCGCCGCCGGTCGAGGGGACCCCCGTGGGCCGCATCTCGATCCCTTCGATCGGCCTGTCGGACTTCTACTTCGTGCAGGGGGTGAGCGTGCCCCAGCTGAAGCGGGGGGCGGGCCACTACCCCGAGACGCCAATGCCCGGCCAGAAGGGCAACGCCGCCATCGCCGGGCACCGCACCACCTACGGCGCGCCGTTCCACAACATCGACAAGGTGAAGAACGGTGACGTGGTCGTGGTCGAGACCCTCCAGGGCACGTTCCGCTACGAGGTGATGGAGCAGCGGATCGTCCTGCCGTCGGAGGTGTCGGTGCTCGAGGACAAGGGCGACAACCGCCTCACCCTCACCGCCTGCCACCCCAAGTTCTCGGCTCGCGAAAGGATCATCCTGGCCGCCCGGCTGGTGGGCAACCCTGTGCCCCGCATCCCCGGCCAGGAGAAGGCGGCGGCGACCGCGCAGCGTCGGGCCCCGAGGGCCATCGACGAGTACCTCCGGGAGCCCATCGTGCGATTCCCGGGGGCCTGGTGGGGGCTGGCCTGCATGGCCCTGTGGATCACGGTCCGCCTGCTGGCCTGGTGGGGCCACCGCTCGCGGCGCTTCTCCCGGTGGATCCCCTACCTGGTGGGCACCCCCGCCTGCCTCCTGTTGCTCTACCTGTTCTTCGAGAGCTTCAGCTACGAGTCCTTCGCCCACGCCCTGAACCTTTCGGTGTAGAGCGGGCGGGGTCGCTCAGCGGCCCTCGAAGGTGGGGTCCCGGCGCTCCCGGAAGGCGGCCAGACCTTCGGCCAGGTCGCGGCTGCGCCACGCCGCGGTGAACGCCTCCGCCACCGCCGGATCGTCCGGGAGCTCGACGTCGAGGCGGTTCAGCATCAGCTTGTGACCGGCGATGGTGAGCGGTGCCTTCCCGGCGATGGCATCGGCCCACGCCAGCGCCTCGTCCACCGTGCAGAGGCGCTGGGCCAGGCCCAACCGGTGGGCGTCCTCGCCGCTGAGCACGTCGGAGGCCAGGAGCATGGCCCGGGCCGCGCCCTGCCCGGCGATGGACGCCAGGCGTTGCACCGTCCAGTGGTCGACCATGAGGCCCAGCCGGGCGGCGGGGATGCCGAACTGCGAGCCGGGGGCGGCGGTGCGGAGGTCGCAGGCCACTGCCAGCTGCGTGCCGGCACCGAGGGCGGCGCCCTCAACGGCGGCGATGGTGGGGAACGGGGCATCGCGCAGGGCTTCGAGCACCGACCGCAATGCCACCGCGAAGCCACCGTCCTCCACGCCGGTGAGGTCGGCGCCGGCGCAGAAGTGACCGCCTGCCCCCCGCACCACCAGCACCCGCACGCCGGCCGGGGCGTGGGCGACGGCCTCCCGCAACGACCCGAGGGTGGCGTGGTCGAGGGCGTTGCGGCGCTCGGGCCGGTCGATGGTGACCACCCGCACGTGGGCTCCCCGACCGTCGACGTGCACGGTCACGTGATGACGGCCACCACGTCGCCCTCGGTGATCTGGTCCTCGGGCTTCACCCGGATCTCGGTGACCGTGCCGGCGCAGGGCGCCTCGACGGGGATCTCCATCTTCATGGACTCCAGGATGACCAGCTCGTCGCCCTCGTCGACGGTCTGGCCCACCTCCACCCGCACCTGCCACACGTTGGCCGTGATCTCGGTCCGCACCTCGGTCATGGCGCCGCACGTTACAGTTCCCGAGCTGACCCCCTCCCCCCCGTTCCTGATGGAACGGGGGCACGTTCGCGCGTCCCCGGAGCCCCGATGCCCCACCCCGACCTCGCCGAAGAGGCCGCCGTCCTCTCCCACGCCTACCGGTGCCTGGCCGCCATGCGGGCCCGGACCGAGGCGGCTGCCTCCATCGCCGAGTCGGCGGCCCAGGCGGTGGACTCGGCCATCGCCCAGGCCCACCTCCGGCACCGTCTGCGCACCCTGGACGTCGACGTGCCCGGGCTGAGCTTCGGCCGACTCGACGACGAGCGGGGCGGCACCTGGTACGTCGGTCGGCGCCACGTCGAGGACGACCGCGGTGAGCCCGTGGTGGTCGACTGGCGGGCCGGGGTCAGCACCCCCTTCTACCGGGCGACCGCCGTCGACCCGCTGGGGCTGAAGCGTCGGCGCCGGTTCCTGATGACGGGCACGGTCCTCGACGACCTCTACGACGAGGTGTTCGACGACCCCGACAGCGTGCACGCCGCCCGGGCCGGTGGCATCCCCGACCCCCTGCTGGCCGAGCTCGAGCGGTCCCGCACCGGGGAGATGGCCGACATCGTGGCCACCATCGCCGCCGAGCAGGACGTGGTCATCCGGGCCGACCTCGACACCTGCCTGGTGGTGCAGGGTGGCCCCGGCACCGGCAAGACGGCGGTCGGCCTGCACCGGGCGGCGTTCCTGCTCTACGAGCACCGCGAGCGCCTCGACCGCGAGGGGGTGCTGGTGGTGGGTCCGAACCCGGTGTTCCTGCGCTACATCGCCCAGGTGCTGCCGTCGCTCGGTGAGACCGCCGCCCGCCAGACCACGGTGGAGCGGCTGGTGTCGGGAGCCGGTCTGCGGGTGCGGGCGGTCGATGCCCCCGCCCGCGAGCGCCTGCTCGGCGACGCCCGTCTGGCCGAGGTGCTGGCCCGGGCCCTGCGGGCCACCCTCCGGCCTCCAACCGCCGACGTCGTCGTGGGCGCCGGGTGGGACCGGGTGGTGCTCCCGGCCGGCGAGGTGGCGTCGGCGGTGGAGGAGATCGTGGCCCGGGACGTGCCCTTCGCCACCGGCCGGGGTGCGCTGCGCACCCGCCTTCAGCGCCTCGCCGACCGGCCCCAGACCGACGTGTCGTCGGCGGTGGCCCGCATCTGGCCGACCACCAGCGGCCCGGCGCTGGCCAAGCGGGTGCTCACCAACCGGGCCGCCCTGGCGTCGGCCGCCGCCGGGCTGCTCGACGGCGACGAACAGCGCCTCCTGCTCCGACGGGGACGCAAGCGCCTGGACGACGAGCCGTGGACGCGAGCCGAGCTGGTGCTGGTGGACGAGGCGGAGGCGCGGGTGAACGGGGTGGCCCGCACGTACGGCCACCTCATGGTGGACGAGGCCCAGGACCTGTCGGCCATGGAGCTGCGGGCGCTCGCCCGCCGGTGCCCGAGCCGCTCGATGACCGTGCTCGGCGACCTGGCCCAGGCCACCGCCCCGGCGGCGCAGCGGTCGTGGGACCACGCGCTGGCCATGTTGGGCGACCCGCCCACCGCCGCCGTCGAGGAGCTCGGTATCGGCTACCGGGTCCCGAAGCCGATCATCGACGTGGCCAACCGGCTGCTCCCCCACGTCGCCCCCGGTGTCCGCCCGGCCGGGTCGGTGCGCCTGCGGGGCCGGGCCCCGGAGGCGGTGCCCAGCCCGCCCGGAGGCCTCGACCAGACGGTGGCTGCGGTGGTCACCGAGCTGGCCGGACGCTGGCAGACGGTGGGGGTGATCGTGCCCTCGGACGTTGCCGTGCCCTCCGCCCGTGAGAGCGGCCACGAGCGGGTGACGGTGGTGACGCCTCCGGAAGCCAAGGGCCTCGAGTTCGACGCCGTGGTGGTGGTCGAACCGGCCGCGTTCTGGGCCGGGGACGGCGATGGCGATGTCGCCGGCGGCCGGCTGCTCTACATCGCCCTCACCCGGGCCGTGCAGGAGCTGTGGCTGGTCCACGAGCGCCCACTGCCTGCGCCCCTGCTGGCCCGATAGGGCGTTCTGGCATGCAGGACCGGGGTTATGGCCCCGGCAGCGCATGCCAGAACCAGCGGGGGGGCGCCCTCCTCAGACCGGGAGGACGCCGTGCTTGCGCCAGGGGCGGGGGAGCTGCTTGGTGCGGGTGACCTGGAGGCCCTTCCAGATGGCGGTCCGGGTCTCGGCCGGGTCGATCACGGCGTCGACCTGGGCGTGGCCGGCGGCGATGTAGGGGTCGATGTTCTTGCGCAGCTCGTCGGCCATGGCCATCCGGGCGGCGTCGCGCTCGGGGCCCTCGGGCACGGCGTCGAGGTCCTTGCGGCGGATGATGTTGACCATGCCCTCGGGGCCCATCACCGCGATCTCGGCGGTGGGCCACACCGCGATGTAGTCGGCCTCGTAGGCGGTGCCGTTCATCACGAAGTAGCCGGCGCCGTAGCTCTTGCGAAGCACCACCGACACCTTGGGCACGGTTGCCTCGGAGATGGCGAACAGCATCTTGGCCCCGTGGCGGATGATCCCCTGCTTCTCCACCGCGGTGCCGACCACGAAGCCGGGGACGTCGTGGAGGAACACGAGCGGGATGCCGAAGGCGTCGCACAGCCATACGAAGCGCGCCGCCTTGTCGGCGGCGTTCACGTCGAGAGCGCCGCCCAGGACCTTGGGCTGGTTGGCGACGATGCCCACCGGCCGGCCGCCCACCCGGGCCAGGCCGGTGACGAGGTTGCGGGCCCAGTCGGGCTTCAGCTCGAGCAGCGCGCCCTCGTCGACGATCAGCTCGATGACCTTCCTCACGTCGTAGGCCCGGCGGGGCGCGGTGGGGACGATGTCGTACACGTCGTCGATGCGACGGTCGACGGGGTCATCGGTGTCGACGACCGGCGGCGCCTCCTGGTTGTGGGCCGGGAAGAACCCGAGGTACCGGCGGATGGTGGCGAGGCACTCGGCGTCGTCCTCCACGGCCAGGTCGGCTACGCCCGACACCTTGGTGTGGACGTCGGCCCCGCCCATCTCGAACTCGTCCACGTCCTCACCGGTGGCCGCCTTCACCAGGTGCCGCCCGGCCAGCGCCATCGACGACGTCGGCCGCACCATCAGCAGGAAGTCGGCGAGGGCGGGGATGTAGGCCGTGCCCGCCGCGCAGTGCCCCATCAGGGCGGCCACCTGGGGGACGACCCCCGACAGCGTGACCTGCTCGCGGAACAGCGCCCCGGCCCCGGCGAAGGTGGAACCGGACGACGCCTGGATGCGGGCGCCGGCCGAGTCGAGCAGCCACACGATGGGGACGCGCTGGCGCAGCACGAGCTCGCGCATGCGGGCCGTCTTGTGCTCGTTCACCGCCCCCATCGATCCGGCCATCACGGTGAAGTCGTACGCGCACACCGCCACCCGCCGACCGTCGACCTCGCCCACCCCGGTCACGCACCCGTCGGCGGCCAGGTAGCCCTTGGCCGCCAGCCCCGGGTCCATCGAGTCGGCGAGCTGGCCGAACTCCACGAACGTCCCCGGGTCGAACAGCCCGTCGATCCGGTCCCGCACGGTCCACTTGCCGGCGGTCCGTTGGCGCTCAACCCGCTCGGGCCCGCCCATGGCCAGGGACCGCTCCCGCCGCTCGGCGAGGTCCTCGACGAGGGGCTTCCATGCGTGCAGGTCGGGTTGGTCGGTCACGACTCGGAGCCTTGCACGCGGCGGGCCGGCCGGCGGTGTCCTCGGGCCGGCACCTCACGGTGTCCGCGTCATGCAGAGGAGCGTGTCCTCTGACTGGCGCTGGTACCTTCGCGAGCGCTCGTCGCCAGCACGCTTCCCCGATCATCAGCCCTCCGATGGGGAAGCGATGCCAACGCAGCACATGCCGATCGAGCGACGGCCCATCCCGCCCGACCAGCTGCTCCGGGGGCGAGACCTGCGCCACGCGGCTCTCCACATCCTCGTCCGGGCGGGCAGGCCGGCGACGGTGCCGGAGATCCTCCGAGCCCTCGGCGACCGAGGCTTCGTCGTGGCCGGCGGAGCGCCGAACACCGCGACGGCGATGGTCGTCAGCGGCCCTTCCACACCGGGGGGCGCTTCTCGACGAAGGCGGTGATGCCCTCGGCGGCGTCCTCGGTGGACGCGGTCACGGTGAGCAGGGGGTGCAGCAAGCGCAGCGCGTCCTCGGCGGCCGAATCCCAGACGCCGTAGAACGAGTCGCGGCCGAGCTTCATCACCGCCGGGGACTTGGCCGCCAGCACCGAGGTCAGCTCGTCCACGGTGGCGTCGAGCGACTCCGCCGGCACCACCCGGTGCACGAAGCCGATGCGCTCGGCCTCGGCCGCGCCCACCCGCCGACCGGTCATCATCAGCTCCAACGCCCGCTTGGGGGGCATGGAACGGGTGAGCGGCACGGTGATCATGTGGGGCCACAGGCCCACGTCGATCTCGGGCGTGCCGAACTGGGCGTCCTCGCTGCACACGATCAGATCGCAGGCGCAGGCCAGGCCGAAGCCACCGGCCAGGGCGTAGCCCTGCACCCGGGCCACGAGAGGCTTGCCCAGCTCCCACATGTCCCGGAACAGGCGGGCCAGCTCGCCGCGGGCGTCGTGGACGGCGGCGTAGCCCGAGTCGCCGGCCATGCCGGTCAGGTCGGCTCCGGCGCAGAACGCACGGTCGCCGGCGCCGGTCAGCACCACGACGCGCACGTCGGCGTCGGCCTTCGCCGCCCCCAGCGCCGCCCGCAGCCCGGTCATCACCGACCAGGACAGCGAGTTGCGCTTGTCCGGCCGGTTGATCGTCACCCGGGCCACATGGCCGTCGACGGCGTAGAGCAGCTCCTCGGAGGTGGGCACGCGCCCCAGTCTGCCGCCGGCCTTAGTGTGCCGCCCGATGGGCGGGGAGCACGTGCTGGCGGTGGATCTCGGCACCGGTGGTCCCAAGGCTGCCCTCGTCACACTCGACGGCGACATCGCCGGCCATGCCTTCGAACCCACCGAGCTGATCCTGCTGCCCGACGGCGGGGTGGAGCAGGACCCGGCCGACTGGTGGAAGGCCATCACCACCGCCGTGCGCCGCCTCCTCGCCGAGACGCCGATCGACGGGTCCGACATCGCCGCCGTCAGCGTCACCGCGCAGTGGTCGGGCACGGTGGCGGTCGACGGCGCCGGTGACGCGCTCATGAACGCGGTGATCTGGATGGACTCCCGAGGCGCCCGCCACATCGGCGACGTCGTCGGTGGGCCGGTCCGGGTGCTCGGCTACGACCCTCGCCGGCTGCGCCGGTTCATCTCCCGCACCGGCGGCGTCCCCAGCCACTCCGGCAAGGACCCGATCGCCCACATCCTCCACATCAAGCACGCGCGGCCCGACGTCTACGCCGCCGCCGCCCACCTCCTCGAACCGGCCGACTACCTGAACCTGCGGATCTGCGGCCGGGCGGTGTCGTCCTACGACTGCATCGTGGCCCACTGGCTGACCGACAACCGCGACATCACCTCGGTGCGCTACGACCCCGTGCTCGTCGCCCTGTCGGGGATCGACCCGGCGAAGCTGCCGCCACTCGTCCCCTCGGCGTCCGTCGTCGGCGCGGTCACGGCGGCGGTGGCCGACGAGTGGGGCATCCAGCCTGGGACCCCGGTGGTGACGGCCACCGGCGACGTGCACTCGGCCGTGCTCGGCTCCGGCGCGCTCGGCGACTACGAGGGCCACCTCTACATCGGCACGTCGTCGTGGCTCTCATGCCACCTCCCCGCCAAGCGCACCGACCTGCTCCACAACCAGGCCGCACTGCCCTCGGCCCTGCCCGGGCGGTACTTCCTGGCCAACGAGCACGAGACCGCCGGCGCCTGCCTCCTGCACCTGCGCGACCAGCTCGGCGTGGCGAACGACCTCGACGAGCTCAACCGGCTGGCGGAGTCCTCGGCCGTCGGCGCCAACCGCCTCATCTACACACCGTGGCTCAACGGGGAGCGCACGCCGGTGGACGACCACACCATCCGGGGCGGGTGGTCCAACCTGTCGCTCGCCCACACCCGGGCCGATCTCGTGCGATCGGTGTTCGAAGGGGTGGCCTACAACTCTCGCTGGCTGCTCGAGGTGGTGGAGCGGTTCGTGAAGCGTCCCCTCCCGAGCCTGAACTTCATCGGCGGCGGCGCATTGTCCGACCTGTGGTGCCAGGTCCACGCCGACGTGCTCGACCGCCCCATCCGACGCGTCGCCGAGCCCCAGCACGCCAACGCCCGAGGGGCCGCCTTCGTGGCCTCCATCGCCCTCGGGCACCGGACCGCCGAACAGCTCGCCGAACGGATCGAGGTGGAGGCCGAGTTCACGCCCGACGCCGACGCCCGGCCCGTCTACGACGAGCTCTACGCCGAGTTCCGCCGGCTCTACAAGGCCCACAAGCCGATCCACGCCCGACTCAACCGCCACCGCTGAACCGCCGACCGCTGGAGGACCCATGGACGCCAACGAACGAGCCGCGCTGGCGGCGATGCTCGAGCCCGAGCTGAAGCCCTACGACGACCGCTTCGAGCGCCACCACCGCCTGCCCGCGACCGGCCTCAGCCGGGACGACGTGCTGGCCGAGATGCGTGAGGTCCGGGCCCTGGAGGAGGCCCGCTGGTCCGACGGGTACGCCTCGGGCGCGGTGTACCACGGCGACCCGGACCACATGGCGTTCCTGGACGAGGTCTACGCCCTCAACTCCCAGGCCAACCCCCTGCACGCCGACCTCTGGCCCAGCGCCACGAAGTACGAGGCCGAGGTCGTCGCCATGGTTGCAGCCATGCTCCACGGCGGGGACGGCTTCGCCTCGGCCCCCGACGTGTGCGGCACGGTGTCCTCGGGCGGGACCGAGTCGATCCTGCTGGCCATGAAGACCTATCGCGACCAGGCCCGGGCCGAGCGGGGCGTCACCCGGCCCAACATCGTCGCCCCGGTCAGCGCCCACGCCGCCTTCGACAAGGCGTCGCAGTACTTCGGCATCGAGATCCGCAAGGCCCCCCTCGGGCCGGACTTCAAGGCCGACGTGGCCGGAGCCGGCGATTTGGTCGACGAGGACACCGTGGCCATGGTCGGCTCGGCCGTGCAGTTCCCTCAAGGGGTCATCGACCCCATCGAGGAGCTGGCGGCCGTCGCCGACGAGCACGGGGTCGGGTTCCACACCGACAGCTGCCTCGGCGGCTTCGTGCTCCCCTGGGCCGAGCGCATCGGCCACCCCGTGCCCCCGTTCGACTTCCGGGTGCCGGGGGTGACGTCGATGAGCTGTGACACCCACAAGTTCGGTTACGCCGCCAAGGGCACGTCGGTGGTGCTCTACCGCCACCCCGATCTGCGGGCGCACCAGTACTACCGGTCGGCGGACTGGCCCGGCGGGCTGTACTTCTCCCCCACCTTCGCCGGGTCTCGGCCCGGCGCGCTGTCGGCCCAGGCGTGGGCGGCGCTCGTATCCATCGGCGAGGAGGGCTACCTCGACGCCACCGGGCGGATCCTCGACGCCGCCGCCGTGATGCGCAACGGCGTCGCCGCCATCGACGGGCTCGAGCTCCACGGCGACTCCCTCTGGCTGGTGGCCTTCGGCGCGTCGGATCCCGACATCGGCATCTACGGCGTCCTCGACCAGATGGGCCGCCGGGGGTGGAGCCTGAACGGCCTCCAGAAGCCCCCGTCGGTGCACCTGTGCACGACCCTCCGCCACACCGCCGACGGTGTGCCTGAGCGCTTCGTCGGTGACCTGGCCGCCGCCGTCGACGCCGCCCGGACCGATCCCGGCTCCGGAGGGGTGATGGCCCCCGTCTACGGCATGGCCGCCTCGGTGGACGGCCGGGGCACGGTGGAGGACATCCTGCGCACCTACGTCGACGTGCTCTTCCGCGTCTGATCGTCGCCCCGGTCCGCCTCACCTCTGGTGCGCAGCCGCCAGGCGCCGGCGGCCGCCGCCACCAGCAGCACGCCGACGCCGCCCAGCACCGGGACGGGGATCCCGCCACCCTCGTCGCCCTGGTCGTCCGCACCCGGCTTGCGCTCCCGGCCCAGCGCCTCGGCCGCCGTGGTCGTGGCGCTCGTTGCGGTGGCCGGTGACCGCTCCGGGGGCCGGCGGAACGGCCCGCGGATCTCATAGGTGATGCCGGTGCCGGCCGGGCCGCCCCGCTGCGACGACACGTAGAGCCGGTCGCCAGGCGGCGCCATGGCCGCCCCGGTGAGCTCACTGCCCGGCTGTCCCGTCACCCGCAGCACCCGGCCGGCGGCGCCGTCGGCGCCCACGACGACGAGGTCCTGCTCGCCGGGGTGGTCCTCGCACACGAAGATCTCACCGGCGGGCGACACGGTGATGTTGTCCACGCCGTCGAGCACCGGCTCTCCCACGGGCGGCTCGTACAGCACGGTGAGCCCTTCCCCGCCGCCGTCGAGGCGCCACACCCGCCCGTCGCCCTTCGTCGTGAAGTACACGACGTCGTCGGCGAACCAGATGCCCTCGCCGCCCCGGAAGGCGGTGCTGGCCGGCACCTGGGCGCGGGTCGGCGTCGAGGTGGCCGCCGGGTCGGGCACCGGCATCCAGGCGAAGCTCGTGCCGCTCACGGCGGCGACCTCCAAGTCCCCTGCGTCCAGCGATGGCCACTCGGTGGGCGTGAAGCGGTACAAGCGCCCGTCGGTCTGATCCTCGGTGAGGTACAGAACGCGCCGCCCGGGGTCGACGGCGACGGCCTCGTGGCTGAACGTCCCGAGCGCGGGGCGCGCCTCGCCCTGGCCGCCGGTCACGTCGCACTCCCACACCCGCCCGGCCTCGTGCTCCTCGCACGACAGCCACGTGTCCCACGGCGTCGGACCGCCGGCGCAGTTGCGCACGGTGCCGGTGAGGAGCGGGTAGGCGTCGACCACCACACCCTTGCCGTCGAAGCGCAGCGCCCCCACCCCGCCGGCACCGGGACTCGGGTGCTCGGAGTTGGAGGCGTACACCCACCCGCCGTCATCCAACGCGAAGGTGGCGCCGCCGTCGGGGAACAGGTGCCAGGCGTAGCTGCTCCCCGCCACTGGACGCCCGGCGACGGCCAGCACCGTGGACCGGAACCCGGCCGGCAACCGGAGGCCGTTGCCGTCGGGCGGACCGAGCGCGCCGTAGGGCAGCCGGTCCTCCTCGGCGGCGGCCGGTCCCGCCCAGGCCAGCGTGCCGACCGCGCCGGCGGTGGCGCCGATGAAGGCCCGGCGGGACACGATCGCGGTCATCGCGCCGGGACGCTACCGAACGGCGACGAGGGCTCGGCCGCCAGCAGGGCGAGACCGGCCCAGGACTGGGGCACCGCGCCCAGGCCGGCGCCGGTGTCGGGGTGCCAGTACTCGGCCAGGCCCGACGCCCGGGCGCCGCTCACGAGGCGGTCGCCCACCGGGGCTCCGGCCCGCCACAGGAGGTAGGTGAGCTGCGGCCACGAGGCGCCGCGCCAGTAAGCGCCGGGATCGAAGGCCGGCTCGTCCCGGTGGACGGCCGGGGGGCCGTAGCGGCCGCCGAAGGCGTCGGCCTCGTCGAGCTGGGCGAAGGCTGCCTCCCGCCGGCGCCGGTCCGTTCGGGTCGGCACCAGGGTCGCCAGCAGGGCGTCGGCGGTGCGCACCCGCCCCGAGGGGTGGGCGCCGTCGACCCAGGTGGCCAGGGCCGGCTCCCACCGGCGCTCGAGGGCGGCGGCCAAGTCGGCCGCCTCGGCGTGCAGGCCCAGCTCGGCGGCGTTGAACGCCACGAGGGCGTTGAACCCGGCCGGCGCCACCGCGAAGGCGGGGTTGGCCAGCGGGGACCCACACGTCGACCGCTCGACGGTGCTCAAGAGCTCGCCCTTCACGTCGTACCAGCGGGCCGGGTCCCACCCTCCCGGCCCGCACCAGTGGTCCCAGCGGGGGCTGTCGTCGCACCCGGTCTCCCAGGGGTGGACGACGGTCACCAGGCCGTCGTCGCTGCGGGCCCGGTGGTCGACCAGGAAGCGGATGCCGGCCTCCGCCGCCGCCACCACGTCGGCGGGCACGTCGACGCCCCGGCGGGCCAGCTCGGCGACGGCGTGCCCGTACATCGGCGGCTGGGTGATCGACGAGGTGCCGGCGCGACCCCAGAACGGTTCGAGGAACGAGGGATCGGTCACGTAGCGGACGTGGGGCACGAAGCCGTCCGAGGCCTGGTCGGCCAGCGCGGAGCGGAGCTCGCCCACGGCCCGGGCGGGCTCGCCCAGCGCCGCCCAGATGATGGCGTGGAAGCACGAGTCCCAGAGCCACTGCCAGGGGTAGACGTCGGTGTTCGGCACCGTGTAACCCTCGGGGCGCCAATGGGCGTCCATCACCGCCCGCACCCGTTCCCGGAGGGGGGCCTCAGCCACCGATGCCCGCACCGACCTGCGCGCTGGTCTCGTTCCGGCTGGGCGGGACCGACGGCGTGTCGGTGGTGGCGGCGTCGTGGCGCCGGGCGCTGGAGCACCTCGGCTTCGCGGTGGTGACCGTGGCCGGCGAGGGTCCGGTGGACCGGCTGCTGCCGGGGTTGGCCAGAGGTGCCACCACCCCGCCGGCGGCGGCCGACGTGGCCGCCGCGCTGGCCGACGCCGACCTGGTGGTGGTCGAGAACCTCTGCACGATCCCGCTCAACCTCCCGGCCGCCCGCCTGGTGGCGGCCACGCTACGGGGGCGTCCGGCGATCCTGCACCACCACGACCCGCCGTGGCAGCGTCCCGCCTTCGCCTCCGTCACCGAGCTGCCGCCCGACGATCCTGCCTGGCGCCACGTGGCCATCAGCGCCCTGGCCCGCCGCCAGTTCGCCGAGCGCGGCATCGCCGCCACCACCATCTACAACGGCTTCGACGTCGACGCCCCCCCGGGCGATCGGGCCGCGACCCGCGGGGCCCTCGGGGTCGCTCCCGACGAGCGCCTCTTCGCCCACCCGGTGCGGGCCATCGAGCGCAAGGACGTGCCCGCCGCCCTCGCCCTGTCCGCGTCCCTCGGCGCGACCTACTGGTTGCTCGGGCCGGCCGAGGACGGCTATGGCCCCACCTTGCAGGCTGCGCTGGCGGCCGCCGGCGGACGGGTGCTGCACCGGGCGACGCCGGGTTCGATGGCCGACGCCTACGCCGCGGCCGACGCGGTGGTGTTCCCGAGCACCTGGGAGGGCTTCGGCAACCCGCCGATCGAGGCGGCCATCGCCCGGCGCCCGGTGGCGGTCGGGCCCTACCCGGTGGCCGCCGAGCTGGCCGCCCTCGGGTTCGGTTGGTTCCCCACCGACGACCCTTCGCCGCTGGGGGCGTTCCTGGCCCGGCCCGACCCCGGCCTGCTCGACCACAACCGGGACCTGGCCCGCCGCCACTTCTCCCAGGAGCGGGTGGCGGCCGACCTGCAGGCGCTCCTCGATGGGGCAGGCTGGGCACCGTGAGCGACCCGGTGCTGGCCCGCCGCGCCCGCATCACCCGCTGGGTGGTCCTCGGCCAGCGGGTCGGCTACGGCCTCTTCGCCGTGGCCGTGGTGGCGTTCGTGGCCGGGTTCGTGGCCGGGTTCCGGGGATGGGTCGTCACCATGATCGTGGCTGCCCTCGTCGCCGGTTCGCTGGTCCTCGCGCCGGCCATCGTGTTCGGCTACGGCGTCAAGGCCGCCGACCGCGCCGACCGCGAAAACAGCTGGGACTGACGCCGCCCGCTCGCCAGACTTCGCCCGGTGAGCGGCGCCGTGCGCATCGAGGCCTTCGATCCCCGGACGGCTCCCGCCGACCTGCTGTCCGGTGCCCACGACGTGGTGGCGCAGGTGGAGGCGGACGACACCCCCGACGAGTCGCCGACCACCCTGGCCGAGTTCGTGGCCGAGTGCCGCCATGCCCCGGCGCTGGTCGACCGCCCGCACTGGCTGGCGACAAGCGATGGCCGACCGCTGGGCGTGGCGTCGATCGAGCTGGCCGACGTACCCGACAACCGCACGTTCGCCACCATCGACGTGTCCGTCGTGCCCGCCGCCCGGCGGGCCGGCGTGGGCAACGCCCTGCTCCGGGCCGTCCTCGACCGGGCCCGGTCCGAGGGCCGCGACCTCACGACCGCCTACGCACTGGCCGGAGGACCGGGTGGTCAGTTCCTCGAGGCCCATGGTTTCACCCGCCGCCAGGTCGAGCGCCGCAGCCGGCTGCGCACGGCCGCCATCGACCGAACCCTCCTCGACGGTTGGATCGAGCGAGCCGCCGAGCGGGCCGGCGACTACTCCCTGGTGGGCTGGGTCGGGGCCTGCCCGGAGGGCCACGTCGAGGACTTCGCCCGGGTGAGCATGGTGATGAACACGGCGCCGCTCGACGACGTGGAGTTCGAGGACATGGCGATCACGCCCGAGCGGATCCGGACCATCCACTCCACCTACGCCGACCGGGGCAGCGAGCCATGGGTGCTGTGCGCGCGCCACGAGCGCACTGGTGAGCTGGCCGGCTACACCGACCTGCGCTACTCGTTCCACCGGACCACCCATGCCCATCAGGACGACACCGGCGTCGACCCCGCCCACCGGGGGCGCGGGCTGGGCCGCTGGCTGAAGGCCGCCAACCTGCTGCGCCTGCTCGACGCCCACCCCGAGGTGGAGAGGGTGAGCACCTGGAACGCCGAGGGCAACACCGCCATGCTGTCCATCAACGTGGCCATGGGCTTCCGCCCCTGGCAGGAGTGGGGAACCTTCCAGCCCGGCCCGGCACCGTGAACGAACTTGTCGTGCTTTCCGCCCTATGCGGTTCGAAACCACGACAGGTTCGATGAGGGGCCTTTGCCCCGCACCACCCAGGGGGTGGCGCTAGCGCGCCGCCAGCGCTTCGCCCACCCGGCGGGCGGCCCGGGCCACACAGGCCTCGGCCGCCGGCACCAGCCCGCCCATGCCGAAGAACCCGTGGATCATGCCCGGGTTGGTGTCGTGCTCGACGGGCACGCCGGCCTTGTCCAGGTGGGCGGCGTAGGCGTCGCCCTCGTCGCGCAGCGGGTCGAACTCGGCCGTGATGACCTGGGCGGGCGCCACCCCGGTGAGGTCGTCCACGTACAGGGGCGAGACCTCAGGGCTGGCGGGGTCGCCGGCGGCGCGGTCGGCGCCGAGGTAGCAGTCCGTGAACCACTCCATGGCCTCGACGGTGAGGAAGTAGCCGTCGCCGTTCTCGGTGATCGACGGGTGGCCCATGGTCAGGTCCGTGGCCGGGTACACGAGGAGCTGGTGGCGCAGGGCCGGTGCCCCGAGGTCCCGGGCGTGCACGGCCACCAGGGCGGCCAGGTTGCCGCCGGCGCTGTCGCCCCCCACCGCCAGACGGTCGGCGTCGACGTCGATGACGGCGCCGTTGGCCGCCACCCACTCGGTGGCCGCCCAGCAGTCGCGGAAGGCCGCCGGCCGGGGATGCTCTGGAGCCAGGCGGTAGTCCACCGAGACCACCACCGCGCCCGACCCGGCGCAGAGCTTGCGGCAGGTGGCGTCGGTGGTGTCGAGGTCGCCGATGACCCAGCCTCCGCCGTGGAACCACACGAGGGCGGGGAACGGGCCGTGGCCGTCGGGTCGGTAGATGCGCAGAGGCAGGTCGTCGTCGGGGCCGATGATGGTGCGGTCCTCGACGCCGGCGACGGGGGGCTGACCGGCGTCGGCGGCGGCGAACGCCGTGAACGCCTCCCGCACCTGCTGGGGCGTCTGCTCGGCGATCGGCGGCGCGTCCATGGCCGCCATGGCGTCGAGCAGGACCTGGATCTGCGGGTCGACCGGCATCGGTCCACCGTACCTTGACCGCCCGGTCAGGATTACAGTCCCTCCACCACTGCTCGTCTCCCCTGGGGTCCGCCATGAAGGCTGCCGTGCTCACCACCGTCGACACCCCGCTCGAGGTGCGCGAGGACGTCGAGATCGCCGGCCCCGGGCCGGGCGAGGTCCGCATCCGGGTGGCCGCCTCGGGCGTGTGCCACTCCGACCTGTCCGTCCAGAACGGCACCATCCCGCTGCCCACCCCCATCGTCCTCGGCCACGAAGGGGCCGGCGTGGTGGAGGAGGTGGGCGAAGGGGTGACCAAGGTGGCCGTCGGCGACCACGTGGTGCTGTCCTTCGTCCCGGCCTGCGGCGAGTGCTACACGTGCTCGCGGGGCCAGGGCTACCTCTGCCAGAAGAGCGCCATGCAGGCCATGGGCGGCCTGCTCGACGGTACGACCCGCCTGACCTCGGGTGGGACGCCGCTGCACCAGATGGCGTGCCTGGGCACCTTCGGCGAGGTGGCCATCGTCCCGGAGATCAGCATGGTGAAGATCCCCGACGACGTGCCCCTCGACGTGGCCGCCCTCATCGGCTGTGGCGTCCTCACTGGCGTCGGCGCCGCCCTCAACACCGCCACCCTCCGCGAGGGTGACAGCGTGGCCGTGCTCGGCTGCGGCGGCGTCGGCCTCAACATCATCCAGGGCGCCCGCATCGCCGGTGCCGGCACGATCATCGCCATCGACCGCTTCGACGCCAAGCTCGACATGGCCCGCCAGTTCGGCGCCACCGACGTCGTCAACGCCTCCGAGCGCGACGCCGGCGGCGCGGTGGCCGAGCTCACCGAGGGTCGAGGAGCCGACGTGGCCTTCGAGGCCATCGGCATGAAGTCGACCATCGAGGCCACCATCGGGATGATCCGCCCGGGCGGGGAGGCGATCCTCGTCGGCGTCCCCCGCATGGACGTCATGTTGGAGCTGAACGCGGCGTTCACGTTCCTGTACCTGGACAAGACGGTGAAGGGCTGCTGGTACGGGTCGTCCAACATCCACACCGACGTGCCCAAGCTGCTCGGGCTCTGGAAGGACGGTTCGCTCAAGTTGGAGGAGCTCATCTCCCGGGAGATCGCCCTCGACGACGTCAACGAGGCGTTCGAGGCCATGGAGAAGGGCGAGGTCGCCCGCTCGGTCATCAAGCACTGAGTTGTCGGGCGATCGCCTCCGGCGCTCGCGTGGCGGCTGCTCGCATGGCGCTCGCGACGCCGCCGCGCTGACGGCTGATCGCGAACCCACCCGGCCAGCGCCGGGGTCAGCGGGGGCGGAGGGGGCTGCGGTAGCGGCGGCGGCTGACCCGCAGCGCCAACAAGCTGGTGGCGGTGTGGGCGGCCGGGGCCGGGCGGAACGGCTCGGCCGGTCGGCGGGTGGTGGCGGTCGGCACGCTCCGGGGTCCCTTCATGCCAGAGATGTTCGCCGTCGGTGCGCTGGAGTCCTTCCCGACGGGGCGGGTACCGTCGCCCCACCGTGGCCGCCCGCCTCCCCGCCCCTGAACGTCGCCGCCAGCTGCTCGACGTCGCCCTCGAGGTGTTCGCCGAGAACGGCTACCACGCCACCTCGATGAACGCCGTGGCTGAGGCCGCCGGGGTGACCAAGCCGGTGCTCTACCAGCACTTCCGGTCCAAGAAGGCGCTCTACAGGGAGCTGCTCGACGACGTGAGCGGCCGGCTCGAGGAGGCGATCACCAAGGCCATCGCCACCGCCTCCGGCCCCCGCCAGCAGGTGAGGGCCGGGTTCCGGTCCTACTTCGGCTTCGTCACCGACCACCCGGCCGCGTTCACCATCCTCTTCGGCGGGGGCCGGTCCCGTGACGACGAGCTCGCCGGGGCCACCCGCCGGGTGGAGGCGGCCATCGCCGAGGCCATCGCCCCGCTGATCGACGTGGAAGGCCTCGACGCCGAGGACCGTCGCCTCCTCGCCCACGGGATCGTGGGCCTCACCGAGGGCACGAGCCGGCACTGGGTGGCCCGCGGCCACGAGCCCTCGGCCGGCGAGCTGGCCGACCGTGTGGCCGAGCTGGCCTGGGCCGGCTTGCGGGGAGTCCGGCCGGGATAGCCTCAGCCTCCCCGTCCTGGGTGAGGTGGTGGAGGACTGGGTGGCGGCGGCGAGCGGAACCACTCGATCAGCTGGGCGCAGACGTCGGGGTGGTGGAGCAGGCTGAGGTGGCCGAGGCCACCGACGTGGCGGACGGCGGTCCGCACCGCAGGATCGGCGACCTGAGGATCACCCAGCCCGGCGGGGCGGCGCTGGCGAAGGGCACGAGCAGGTCGCCGACGGTACGTCCCGCCAGGCCGTCGGAGCGGGAGTGGAGGGTGGCGGCCACGAACCCGTGGGTGGCGGTGGCGAGGAGCGGCACGGTGGTGCGGTTGTCGTCCCACACGAGGTCGGGGTCGTGGCCCTGCCAGTCCTCTTCCAGCAGGTAGCCGAAGCGGAGGTCCTTGATCCCGGCGCTGCGGACGTTGGCCAGCTCGGCGAACGGCCGGCTCTCGCCGGCGACGCCGAGAGCGCTGACGGCCAGGTTGGCGAGCTGTTCGAGCGGGGCGCCCCGGTGGGGCGTGCCGAGGTAGGCGGCGTGGCGCACGAGGTCCACCCAGCGATGTCCCGACCCGGGCGCCTGGTGGCAGGCGCTGCGCAGGACGAGGCCGCCCATCGAGTGGCCGACGACGACGAGCTCCTCGACCGTGACGGGCCAGGCGGCGACGAGCTGTTCGAGCGACTCGGCCAGGTCGCGACCGTTGTCGGAGATGTGCCGCCCGGTGTTGTAGCGGACCTCGACGGGCGTGTACCCGAGCGCCGAGTGGAGCTGCTCGCCATAGGAGCCGAGCCGATAGGCGAGCGACCCATGAGCACGGTGCTTGTTCCGGCGAAGCCGGACATCGGCGAGCCGGACGGCGGCCTTACCTGTCCGCGGAGGTTCGTAGCTGGGGACGATCTCGTCGCCCCGACCGCGGTGCCAGTCCCGCTCGGTGCCGGCCAGGCCGTGGACGAACACCGCGATCCGGGCCGTGGGGTCCGCCACCCCGGCTGCGACCAGGCCCGGTTCGGGTCGAAGGCGCCGGCCGCCGTGGCGGAGCTGCATCTCGATGCAGAGGTCGTTGCCCTCGGCCTCGAAGCGGTCACCGAAGGCGGCGTTGAGCGAGGCCAGCACCTTGAGGCCGCGGTCGTTCGCCTCCAGCACCCGCACCTCCCGGTCGCCGAGGACGGCACCGACGCCGGCACGCGCCCCGGCGCGGACCACGCTGCTCGCCAACCGGAGCGACGAGTAGACGCCGGTGGCCACCGCGTCGTGCACGGTGCGGACCGGCCGCCCGGCGGGGCCGACGGCACCGAAGGTGCGGCGGGCCACCGCCCGGTGCACCCCCTCGGTGGGCGCGGCGATGCGGTCGACCGTGGCGATCATGAGATCGCCCAGCCCCCGGATGTGGTTCGTGGGCACCGGGCTCAGCCTGCCACCAGCGAGCGGGCCTGGCGTCGGACCTCGGCCGTGACATCCGCCACCGGTGGCCGTTCGGTCACGGTGACGTCGTGGACGACGGCCACGAACCTGCCGTCTTCCCGCGCGAACTGGGTGAGGTGAGCCGATCGCGGCTCGGCCCTCGGGAAGCCGGGCAGGCGGCTCAGCCCGGCCTGCAGGACCTCGGCGGCCATGCGACCGAGGACCTCGTCGGGGTGGTTGCGGTGCACCCGCCGGCCGAGGTCCACCTGGGCGAGCGCGCCCACGCCGTCACGACCGACGATGTCGATGAGCAGGCCGATCTCGACCCCGTACCCCGAGGCGAACGGCACCGCTTCGAGGACCTCGCGTCGGCCGCCGTACTCCCCCGAGAGCGGTTGGATCACGCCGGCCAGCTCGGGCCAGTACAGGTTGAGAAGCGGACGGGCCACCAGCTCGGTGACCCGCCCGCCGCCCGACGGGAGCACCCCATCGGTGCTCCGGATGGGGCGGTCGTAGAACGCCTTGACGTAGGCCACGCCCGGGTCGGTGAGGAGGGGACCGAGGAGGCCGGTGACGAACGTGGCGCTCACGTCCTCCAGGTCGGCGTCGAGGAACAGGACGAGGTCGCCGCTCGTGGCAAGGAGCGCCTTCCACAGCACGTCGCCCTTGCCCGGCACCGTCCCGTAGGAGGGGGCGACATCGGCGGCCGCCACGACCGAGGCCCCGGCCTCGGTGGCCACGGCCGCGGTGCGGTCGGTGGACCCGGAGTCCATGACCACTAGCTCGTCGATCAGCGGGGTCCCGTCCACCAGCTCCCGGCGCAGGGTCGCCACGATCGCCCCCACGGTGCGCTCCTCGTCGAGGGCGGGCAGCACCACGCTCACCGTGGTGGCCGTCGCCTCCTTGCCGGCGAGCAGCTCGGCCGGCGACCACGTCGAGCCGTCGTAGGTCCGGACCGGGGTCGGCTGCACCACTACAACAGCTCGTAGTCGTCGAGGTCGGGCTGGCGGGTCAGCTGCCAGTACTCGAGCAGGCTGAACGGCCAGTTCTGGGCGGAGCGGCCGGTGGCGTTCCGATACCAGCTGTTCACCGAGGCGACGCCCCACGCCATCCGCTGGTTCTCGGCGTCGACCCTCCGGTTGTAGGCGTCGTGCACCTCGGGGCGGGGGTCCAGGGCCCGGGCGCCGGTCTCGAGGAGGCGGCGGATGCAGCCCACGACGTAGTGGACCTCGCACTCGGAGAAGTAGGTGATGCTGCCGTTGGCCACGATGTTCGTGTTCGGGCCGTAGAGCAGGAAGAAGTTCGGGAACCCCGGCAGGGTGATGCCGAGGTAGGCGCGGGCATCGCCGCCCCACCGCTGGTGGAGGTCGGTGCCGCCCCGGCCCACCACCTTCATCGGGGTGAGGAAGTCCGAGGCGCGGAACCCGGTGCCGTAGATGATCACGTCGGCTTCGTGGAGCCTGCCGTCGGCGGTGCGCACCCCCTCGGCGGTGATCTCGGCGATGGCGGTGGTGACGAGGTCGACGTCGTCGCGGCGCAGGGTCCGGGCCCAGATGCCGTTGTCCCGGATGAACCGCTTGGCGAACGGCGGGTAGTCGGGCACGGCCGCCTCGAGCAGGTCGGGGTCGTCGGCCAGCTCCGCCTGGAGGTACCCGGCCAGCAGCTGGCGGACGAGCTCGTTGACCTGGCTGACCGACCGGCCGCCGCCGTCCCAGTCCGGGTCCACCGTGGCCGCCGGCATCAGGCCCTCCACGTTGCGCCAGAAGATCCAGAACCGGTACCAGTTGGCGTAGCCGGGGACGTTGGCGAACAGCCACTGGGCCTCGGGGGACACCGGGTCGTGGTAGTCGGGCGTGGGGATGAACCAGGCCGGCGTGCGCTGGAACACGGTGAGGTGCCCGGCCGCCTCGGCCACCGGCGGGATGAACTGGGCGGCGCTGGCGCCGGTGCCGATCACCACCACCCGCTTGCCGTCGAGGGCCACGTCGTGGTCCCATCGGGCGGAGTGGAAGGCGGGGCCCTGGAAGCGCTCCACGCCGGGGATCTCGGGCAGGTTCGGCCGGTTGAGCTGGCCGACCGCGCTCACCACGGCGTGGGCCTCGAGCCGCTCCTCGTCGCCGTCGGCGGTGACGACCTCGATGGTCCACGTCATGGTGGTCTCGTCGAGCTGGGCGGCGGTCACCTCGGTGCCGAACCGGATCAGCGATCGCAGCCCGAGGTCGTCGGCCACCTCGCCGAAGTACCCCAGGAGCACCTCCTGGGACGAGAAGTGCTCCGGCCAGTCGGGCTTGGGGGCGAAGGAGTAGCTGTAGAAGTGGTTCGACACGTCCACACGGCACCCCGGGTACGTGTTCTCCAGCCACGTGCCGCCGACGTCGTGGTTCTTCTCGAGGACGACGACGTCGAGGCCGGCCTGGTGGAGCCGGTGAGCGGCGACCAGCCCGGACATGCCGGCCCCGATCACCACCACCCGGAACGGCCGCGCGGGCGCCAGCTCCTCCTTGTTCCACCCCGGTTTCCGCAGGTCCTCCCCGAGCCCCAGCTCCTCCCGGAGCAGCTCGAGGTACTCGTCGATCTCGGCGCCCCCGGAGGTGTACTCGAGCAGCACCTTGAGCTGGTCGACCTCTGACGCCGGCGCCGCTGGGACGTCGGTGTCGCGCAGCCTTTGGAGGGCCCTCAGCGCCAGGGCCCGGGCCTCGGCCAGCTGCTGGTAGGAGAGCCCAGCCGTCGGGTCCAGCATCACCGACAGGTCGGGCCGCAGGTGGTCGGGGACGAGCGACAGATCGCTAAGCGCCCCGGCCAGGGCGGGCATCAGCGCCGGGATCTCGGCGTGCTCGAGGGCGGCCCGCAGCGTCTCGTCGTCGGCGGAGGCGAGGTCGGCGTCGAAGTTCGGCACCCCGGCATGGTTGCCGATCCCGGCCGGCGACGCGCCCCGGGGCTGGGGGTCAGCGGCGCAGCCGGTACTTCCACGCGGGGAAGATCCGGGTCCGAGCCCAGTAGCGGCCGCCGCTGAAGGGCAGCTGGGTGACGACCTTGCCGGACGGCGCGCTGAAGTAGTTGCG
>JAABUR0100001336.1_pt1 | contig 44860 bp, 33 predicted proteins | sample 5560091 | NCBI WGS metagenome assembly JAABUR01 (sample SAMN10711879, study PRJNA513375) | rock metagenome | isolation source: Antarctica rocks | place: Antarctica: Victoria Land, University Valley sud | reverse complement strand
CGGTGGTTGGTGAGCAAGACCACGCAGTCGCAGCTGAGCACCTCGTCCAGCGAGCCGCCCTCGATCTTGAAGGCGCCCGGCGTGCCGTGGAAGAGCTGAGCGCTCTGCACGTGCGGGTCGAAGAACGTGAGCTGCGCCCCGAACTCGTGCAGCAGCTCGGCCACGCGCAGCGAAGGCGACTCGCGCACATCGCCCACGTTGGCCTTGTAGCTCATGCCCAAGAGCCCGATCCTGGAGCCGCGGATGGACTTGGACTCGTCGTTGAGCGCGCGCAGGATCTTGTCGATCACAAAGCGCGGCATGGCGGAGTTGACCTCTCCCGCCAGCTCGATGAACGAGGTCTGGAAGCCGAACTCGCGCGCCTTCCAGCTCAGGTAGAAGGGGTCGATTGGGATGCAGTGACCGCCCAGGCCCGGCCCCGGCAGGAACTTGGTGAAGCCATAGGGCTTGGTCGCAGCCGCCTCGATGACCTCCCAGATGTCGATGTTCATGCGGTCGCACAGCATCGTCATCTCGTTGACCAAGGCGATGTTCACGCAGCGGAAGATGTTCTCCAGCAGCTTGGTCAGCTCAGCGGCCTGAGTGGACGAGACAGGAACAGGCTGCAGCACCACCGTCGAATACAACAGCAGAGCCAGCTCCAGGCTCAGGGCATCGTGCCCGCCCACCACCTTGGGCACCTTATGCACCGGGAAGTCCACGTTGCCAGGATCGATGCGCTCAGGCGAGAAGGCCAGGAAGAAGTCGCGCCCCGCCTGCAGCCCGCCCTGCTCCAGCAGGGGCCGCACGATCTCGTCGGTGGTGCCGGGGTAGGTCGTGCTCTCCAAGACCACGATCTGGCCCGCGTGCAAGTACTTGGCAACCGAGCGAGAAGCCGACTCGACGTAGCCCAGGTCAGGATCGCGGGTCGTGTTGAGCGGCGTGGGCACGCAGATGATGGCCACGTCGCACTCCCCCAGTAAGGAGAAGTCGCTCGTCGCACGGAAGCGGTCGTCCTCACGAGCCGCTGCGATGGCTTCAGAGGGGATGTCCTCGATGTGCGACTGGCCGTTCTGCAGCCCTTCGACCAAGCGGGTGTTGGGATCAAAGCCCACCGTCTTGAAGCCCTGCGCGGCGAAGGCCATGATCAGAGGCACGCCCACGTAGCCCAGGCCCAGCACCCCGATGGTCGCCGTGCGCTCTTCCAGCTTAAGACGCACGGCACAGGCCAGCTCCGTCGCAGTGCCTTGCCCCTGGCGAGGCGGGGTCTCTTGAGGATCTGCTTCACAAGTACGCATAGGCAGGAGAAGACGCGTTATCGCTGTTGTCATCGCGTTGGGGACGCTGGCTCATCCGCTATCAGCTTTGTGTAAGGGGGCAAGATGCATAAAAGAGCTACTTTCTTAACAGGTAGTTGCCCAGCACAAGAGTGTCCATGTGCGTGCGCTCGAAGCAGTTGATGGCCTCATCAGGCGTGCACACGATGGGCTCGTTGTCGTTAAATGAGGTATTGAGCACAACCGGAGTGCCGCTCTTCTCGCCGAAGGTGCGAATCAGTTCCCAGTAGCGAGGGTTCACGCTCTGCTCCACTGTTTGCAGCCGGCCCGTGCCATCGACGTGGGTGACGGCGGGAATCTCGGCCTGCTTTTCAGGACGCACTCCGTACACCTTGACCATAAAGGGGTCGGGGTAGCTCTGGTCGAAGTACTCTCCGGTGTGCTCAGCCAAGATGGAGGGCGCGAAGGGGCGAAACGCTTCGCGGTGCTTGATGCGCGCGTTGAGGATTTCCTTCATGTCGCTGCGCCTCGGGTCGGCCACGATGGAGCGATTGCCCAAAGCCCTCGGCCCCCACTCGGCTGCCCCCTGGAACCAGCCCACCACATCGCCCGCCAGGATCCTGTCGGACGTCACCGAGGCCAGCTCATCGTCCTCAAGTACTTGGTGGGCCAGCCCCCGTTGCTGCAAGCGGGCCTCGATCTGCGCGTTCGAGTAGCTTGGGCCGGTGTAAGCGTGCTTCATCTCGAAGGAGCGCGGGCGCCCAAGTACTTGGTGGTGCACGTAGAAGGCCGCGCCCAGGGCGGTGCCCGCGTCGCCCGAAGCGGGCTGGATCCAGATGTCCTCGAATCCTGTCTGGGGCAGAATCTTACCGTTGAAGGACGAGTTCAGGGCCACTCCACCCGCCAGGCACAAAGCCTTCTGGCCTGTGCGCTTGAAGGCGTCGCGCACGATGTGGAACTCAGCCTCTTCGAGCATGGCCTGCATCGAGGCCGCCACATCGTGGTGCTTCTGCGTGTATTGGGAGCGTGGTGCGCGTGGCTCGCCCAGCAGAGCCACCAGCTTGTCGGAAAACAAGCGCCCCACGCTGGGCGAGCCGTCTTCCCAGGTCATGTCCACGCCGGCCGCGTGGTGCACGAAGTACTTAAGCTCCAGCTCGAAGCCTCCGTTGGGCAGCAGCTTCACCATCTTGTGCATCTCGTCCAGGTACTTCGGCTCGCCGTAGGGCGCCAGGCCCTGGACTTTGCCCTCATCGCCGTAGTTGGGAAAGCCCAGCCACTGCGTCAGCGCGGTGAAGAAGATGCCCAGCGAGTGCGGGAAGAGCACCTGATCCGAGACTTCGAGCGCGCCGCCCTTGCCCGTGCCGACCATGGTCGAGACGAAGTCGCCCATGCCGTCGATCGAAAGCACGGCGGCCTCCTCAAACGGCGAGACGAAGAAGGCCGAGGCCATGTGCGCCCGGTGATGCTCGACGCGGTGGAACTCGGCCTTGAGCGAAGCCTCGTCCAGCCCGAGCTGCTGGCACAGCACGCTCTTGATGTCGCGCACGGCTCCCATGTTCTGCACGCGGTCGCGCACGGCGGCCATCGAGGGCCGCTTGCGCAGGGTGAAGAGGACCTTCTGCGCCAGGTGCGCCTTGGGGTCGCGCGAGATGGCCACGTGATCCAGATCCTGAGCCGAGATGCCCGCTTGTTCGAGGCAGAACTTGATGCTCTCGGTGGGAAAGCCGGCCCAGTATTTCTGGCGCCGAAAGCGCTCGTCTTCAACAGCTGCGATGAGCTGGCCGTCGCGCAGGATGGCGGCGGAAGCGCCGCCGTGGTAAGCGTTGATACCGAGGATGTGCATGGTGCTTTTTGTGTTTACGCTCTTTGAAGCGTGTGCCAAGTACTTGCGAGCGTGCGTCTAACGGATCTTTCTGGCGAAGGCGAAAAGTGTGGCCTTGAGAGCACCCGGAGCCAGCTTCTGGTGCGCGACTCCAACGGCGTAGGCCACGCGCGAGAACGAGAGGTAGGCTGGGTCAGCCTCGTAGCCGTAGACGGCACTCTCGAAGCCGTGGCGCGTCAGGCTCCGCTGCAACACGCTCCGTGTGTTGCAGCGATACAGCGTTGGGAATACATCCCGCGCCTCTCGATTTTCCTGGACGCGGCCCAGCACTTTGGCGTGCAGCTTGTTGGGGACGGCGCGCGAGGCTAGGGCGATGTAGTTGAGCGCGTTGGGCGTGCGTATGCAGAGCACGCCGCCACGCTTGAGGACACGGCGGCACTCAGCGAAGAAGGCGCGCGGATCGGCTACGTGCTCGACCACGAAGTCGCACACGCACACATCTATGGAGCCATCCTCGACAGGCCACCTCTCGCCGGCCTTGCCCTGGATCAGGTGAAACTCGTCCAGGAAGGGATTCTGGCGCGCGTCCTCATCCACATCCAGGCCGATGACGCGCGCGCACTTTCCCTTGAGCACGCGCAGCTCGCGGTGCAGAGGAATGGGATCTTCGGCGTAGGCGCCGCGCCCGCAGCCCACGTCCAGAGCCACCGCGGAAGGCGAAAGCAGAGCATTGACGCGAAGGTAGAAGGCAATGGTGCCGTCCACATCGGTGAAGTCGCCGAAGCGGCTCTCGGGATAGAAGATATTTTTGTAATCCATGCGGCAGTCACCAAAAGTAGGCAGGATGCCCCCGCATTTATGCGCGGGGAGGAATGCCGTCCGGCTGAAGAACGAGGAACGCCCTTGTCTGATTTGCGTCCAGAATCGAAGACATGAAGCTGATCGCCCAACTCCAACCGAAGCCCACGCCAGAGCAAGCCGCTGCTCTTGAGAACACCCTGAAGACAGCTAATGCCGCCTGTGACTTCCTGTCGGCGCTGGCGTGGGAGCATCAGGAGTTCGGAAAATTTGGCTTGCAGACGTTGGGCTACCACGTGGTCAAGGACAGGTTTGAGCTGACGGCGCAGGTGGTGATTCGCTGCATCGCCAAAGTGGCTGATGCTTACAAGCTGGACAAGAAGGTTCAACGCACCTTCAAGCCTGTGGGCAGTATCGCTTACGATGACCGCATCCTGCGCTACAAGCTGTCTCAGGGAACCGTGAGCATCTGGACCGTTGAGGGACGTCTGGAGATTCCCTTTGTCTGTGGCGACCGGCAGCGCAAGCTGCTTGAATCCCGGCAAGGAGAGAGCGACCTCGCTCTCATCAAAGGCCAGTGGTTCTTGCTGGCGACTTGCGAAGTGGAAGAACCGGAAACTGACAGCGGGGATGGAGTCATTGGAGTGGACTTCGGCATCGCGGAAATCGCGACCACTTCGGAAGGCAAGTCGTATTCTGGCGAGAAAGTGAAATCGTTGCGCCGCAAGATGAAAGCCTATCGCTCGCGCTTGCAAAAGCGCGGCACGAAGAGCGCCAAGCGCCGCTTGAAGAAGGCGGCGAAGAAGCAAGAGAGGTTCGTTCGCAACACGAATCATTGCATCAGCAAAGAGCTGGTGCGTGACGCCAGAGCATCCAAGAAGGCACTCGGGCTTGAAGACCTCACAGGGATTCGAGCACGGGCTAACGGCTTCAACAAAGAGATGCGCTGGCAGATGGGAAACTGGGCCTTCGCTCAGTTGCGAGAGTTCATCACCTACAAGTCGAAGCAGGCTGGGGTAGCCGTGATCTGTGTGCATCCAGCCTTGACCAGCCGGACTTGTAGCGTGTGCGGATGTTGCGAGAAGGGCAATCGGAAGTCTCAGAAGCATTTTAAGTGTCTCGCTTGCGGGCACACGGCCAATGCCGATTCCAATGCCTCGATCAATATCTCGCGGAGGGCCGCAGTCAATCGGCCTACTGTAGCAGCCCCACTGGGGTTAGTTACAAGCCCTCGGCTTTAGCCGTAGGGTAGTTGACAACAGAGCATCAAGACTCGCGGCCCCGAACCACGGCATTATACACCTGTTCGGTTAATCGCAGGGGCTCTTCCAGACTCAGCTCGTCTATCAAGCCAGCCCGCCCAGCTATCAAAGCTCTGCGACGCGGGCTGTCCTCAACCATGAGGCGCAGGCCCTCCGCCAGAGCCCCTTCGGTCGCTGGCACGGCCAGCCCCGCCCGCTCGTGGATAAGAGGCCCGATCCCGCAGCCCTCGGTCAGCAACACGGGGACGCCCGCAGCGACCGCTTCGGCAGCCGCGTTGCCAAAGCTTTCGTATTGCGAAGGCAGCACGAACACGTCAGCAGCGGACAAGGCGGCCAGCTTCTCGTCGCCATACAGCGGCCCCACCACAAGCACTTGCGATTCCAGTCCCAGAGCCGAGATCAGCGAGAGCAGGCGTGCGGCGTAATCTGGTTCGAGCTGAGGGCCGACAAGAACCAGGCGCGTGGCGGGAAGCCCGGAGATCTTGAAGGCGCGCACCAGCATCTCCAGGTTCTTAATCGGGCTGATGCGCCCGACGTAGAGCACCAGCTTCTCGCCCGGCCTGATGTTCCAGCGGTGGCGCAGTTCGTCTGGATCGGGCAGGTCGCGGAAGGCTTCGACATCCAGCCCATTGCGCCGCAGCACGATTTTCTCATTCTCCACGCCTGGATTGTGGCCTGCAAGTACTTGCAGCTCCTCCGATTCAGCGGGCGAAGTGGCCACGATGCGAGCCGAGTGGCGCGCCATCGGCCAGGTGAAGACGCGGTTGAAAAGCCTCTTGATGCGGTGCGAGCCCGCGCGCGGCACGAACATCCCCAGCGGCTCCAGCAGGAACGGCTTGCCCAACCGCCGCGCTAGCCACGCCGCGAGCGGGCAGAGCAGGTTGTAGAGCCCGTAGAGGTGCACGATGTCCGCGCGCCGCACCGCGCGCCGCAGAGCCCGCAGGCCCAGCGGAAGCTGCCACAGCGAGCGCCCGCGCCAGGGCAGGAACAGGACGCGCACGCCATCTCGCATCTCGCAGCCGCCGCGCGGAAGCTGCGAGTGGAAGGTGGCGATGGTGACTTCGTGACCCGCCAAAGCCAGCTTCTGGCTCAGAGCGAAGATCTTCTGGGGCGGGCCGCCGAACTTCTCCTCGCCGTAGATCGTGACCTGGAGGATGCGCATATCAACAGTCCGGGCGCTCCACGCCGTGCAGGTATTGGCGCAGATACCCGCGCAGGGTGTGGGAGAAGAGGCCAAACCCGAACCGCTCCAGCACATCCTGCTGGGCCGCTTGGCCCATGCGCCTGCACAGGCCGGAATCGTCCAGCAGCAGCGAGACCGCCTGCACAACCTCAGCCTCCGAGCCGGGGTTGACCAGCAGGCCCGTTCGACCCGGTGCGATGACTTCGGGCGTGGCGTCCACAGTGCCTCCGATAGCAGGCGTGCCCTGGAGCATGGCCTCAATGAACACAAAGCCAAACCCCTCGCGGCGAGAAGGCATGATGAAGACCGTGGCCTCGCGGTAGAACCTCACCAGCTCCTCGTCCTTGACCACGCCGTGGAAGCGAACCGAGCCGGAGACCCCAAGTTTACGCGCCAGATCCTCCAGGTCGCGGCGCCCATCTCCATCGCCCACCACGTTGTAGATCAGGTCGGGAAACCGTTCCAGCAACGCTGGCAGAGCGCCAATCACCACCTCGTGCCCCTTGTACTTCTCCGCCAGCGTGATGCGCGCCACTGTTAGCAGGCTGCGAGCTTCAAGATTGCGATCCGCGCCCGCATCGCCGCCGCAAGTACTTGAGGGGTGTTGGATCTGCATCTGAGGATCCAGGCAGTTGTGCAGGATGTGAATCCGCCCTTCGGGCAGGCCGTTGGCGGCTGTAGCGCAGCGGGCGGTGAAGCGGCTGATCGAGAGGATGAGGTCGGAGGCGGCCAAGGCGCGGCGGCGGGCGGAGCTTAGCGGCTCCCAGGCGTCCACGCCGTAGATGAAGCTCACCATCGGCGCCCGGCACAGGCGCGCCAGCAGCCAACCCAGAGGTGTCAGGTTGGGATGCCCCACTACGACCAAGCTGGGCCTCGTCCGGGCCGCCAGCGCCAGGCGCACGGCACGCATCACGAACCGGGCGCGCCGTCCGCTGCAGGGCCAATACCGCAAGTACTGAGACCGTGGAAACTCGCTACGAGCCCGGCGCCAGGCCGAAGACTTATCGAGCATCGAGACCACGGCGACCTGGTGCCCGTCCTCCAGCAGGGCGCGGCACACCATGCAGCAGTAGCGCGCGATGCCGCTGGGCGGGCCTAACAGGTCAGGAACCAGATACAGAACTCGCGGCGCTGCCTTTCGAGGCCGGGCCTGGGGTGCCTCAGCTCCCGGTGTTCCTGAGCTTGGTGTTTCCATCACAGCCCTCTCCTATCCATCGCCGCCTGGGTCAGCGGCGTGCTGTATGCGACACGGGTGGAGCGCGGCTTGACGGTGCCGGGGCGAGACGTGCTCCAGGAGCGGGCAAAGAATCGGAGGATGATGGCGCTGGCAACGACGTTTGGTAGCACTGACATAAAGAGAGTGGCTGTGGAAGAGCCGATTCCATTGAGGAAATAAACCATCACGGTCAGGTAAATAGCGCGCCCACCATCTGAAGTCGGGCTGTTAAGAATGCGATCCACCAAGGCGAAGAAGACGCCCTGCAGCGACATCGCGATCATGATGCCCCACAGCCCGAAGTTGGCGTAGGCTTCGGGTAAATGCCCAATGCCGATCATGGTTCCGGCAGTCTGCTCGGGGCTCTGAAACTGATAGTCAATGCTCAGAAGAACATTGGCTATCTGGGCAGTCGGTTTGGCTGGCCACATAAAACGGGGGATCCAGCCGTAGAGCAAATACTCGTAGGTGTAGCCATTGTAATAAGGGATGGCCTGGGGCGTCATGTCCGTGATGCGCACGAACTGATGCAGCAGATCGAAGCGGCTAAAGGTGGAGAGCAGCATCCCGGATGAAGCGCCGTCCTCGTCTCCGCTCGCTCCAGCCTGAGCGGCCTGGCCGCCCAGCCCGAGCCACAGCCCGACCTTCTGCCCAGCATTGAGTTGCTCGTTGCTGTACCAGGCGGCCTGACGAAATTCCTGCTTGACCGAGTTCAGCAGCACCAATAGCACAAAACCACTGACCATCCACGCAACGGGCAGCTTCTTGCGGACGTGCCAGCGTACCAGAAAGACAAGTAGTAGCGGTATTATCACGCTCTCCAACATTCCCGTCAACATACCCAGCAAAGAAGCCGTGCCCATGGCCGCATAGAGCCATGGCGCCCGCCGCTGACTGCGGCCCCTAAATACATCGTAGGCCATTAACACCAGGGCGATATAGGCTTGGCTCTGCAACACCCTCTGGAAAGCGGCGAAGGTTCCATCGCCTCCGTCGCCTGCGGCGTCACCAGGCCGTATGACGTTGTAAGCGAAGGCTCCAAGACCCAGAATCAGGGCGATGGGGATAAAACGGGCACGCCAAATCGTCTGCAGCGGTAGATCCACGTGCGGCATCGCCCTGGCTATAACACTCACACGGGCCGCGTAGTAGCCAGCTATGAGGCAGCCAATTCCAATGGCGGCCAGCAGCATCGCAGTCTGTGTCTGCTCCCAGCTAAAAACGCGGAAGCGGCTCATGATCACGATACCATTCTCATGCGTGTAAACGGGGACGCTGAACGCCAGCAGGTAGGCGATGCAGATCAGCTCGAACATCGGTGTGCCCCGACTGCCACGGGCGCTCCATAGCGCCAGCGGGAACAAACATAGCACGGCGATGAGAATGCCCAGCGCGTGCACCTGGAGCGGGACGGGGTCCACCTGCCACAAACTGAAGATGAGGGCATACAACAGCACAGTCACGGTGTAGGCCGTCCAGGTGCGGTAGATGTGCTGGAAGCCATGAGTCATAGTCCTACCCTGGGTGCGCCCTCTCCAATTGGCACGAGGCGTCAGCGGGAAATTCGTAGATGGCATATTCTCAACAACCATCACCAATAGCGATCGACAAGGATAGTGGCACCCAAGTACTTAGCAGGCGCCACACCATTTGGAACTCTCCTGCATTTCATTGTAGCTGCGCCAGAACTTCGATGATACGATGCCTATAAGAATAACCTGACCATACGCACCTTTCATAACCTGCGAGTGCCACTTTCTCTCGCTGGTTGTCGTGGCTCAGGTAGAAGCGCACCTTGTCGACAAGCTCCTCGCGCGAGCCAAAGAACTCAGCCTCTCGCCCCTCCTCGAAGAACTCCTGGTGTTCCGGCGTGCGGTCAGCAAGCATCATGCTGGCGCAGGCCGGAATCTCAAAAGTGCGCGTAGTGTGCTGGTCCGGGCAGACATGACGTAGGAAGCCGACGCTGATGCGCGCGCCTGAAAGCGCCCAGGCGTAGGCATCATCATAGACTTCGCCGCCCTGTAGCGCGCGCGCCAACCGCTCGTTCTTGTGGATGCCGAACTTGTCCCGGCCCGCCAGCATCTTGAGCCGCACCGCCCGGCGCGGCGTCCACTTGCCGTCAGTCAGATGATCCCAGGCGTAGCCCCAGATCTTCAGATCGCAGCCCGTGCTCGCTACAGCGTCCAGCAACTCCTCGCGCCGAGGCTCCCAGCCGCCCAGAAACCCCACGTCGCTCCTGTAGGCGCGTGCCTGCTTGCTTGTGCTCGGGCACAGAGGACGGTGCACAACCTCCGCGTAGCCCAGAGGCATATAGATGACCTGGCGGCAGAGGCGGCGATACTCGTCCATCTCGTAGCGCTTGCAGGAGACTATGGTGTCGAAGAGCGGCATACAGGCATCCATAAGCCGCGTGCGCTTCCAGCTCAACGTGAAGTAAGGATCGGGCGTGAAGTGCAGTGTGCGTGCACCGCGCCGCCGCAGTTCCTCAAGCGTCTCGGGCCGCAAGTACTCCTGCTTCTCTGCCCACATGAGGTCGGGTTTGTGAGTGCGAGCCAGCCCGAGCACCCGCTGATTAAGGTCGGAAACAGCGTTCCCCTGGGCCAGCTTCTGCTGTACGCGCCGCGCGGCCCAGGGCACGGCTTTCCAGATTGCCTGCGAATCCAGTGCGATGATCTCATGGCCCAGTCCTGCAAGTACTTCCATGCGCATCCGGGTTGTCTGTCCCATGCCAAGCTGACCCACGAAGAGTATCTTCATCGTCCCCTGACTGCTCCCTGCGCCGCCTGCTCCCATAGACTGAGCATCACGTTCGCATAGATGGAGGGGTCGCAGTTCTCTCGAAGCCAACCACGCCCGCGCCCGATCATCTCAATTCTCTCCGCTGAACTCAGTTGCATAGCCCGACGCATCGCGCGCGCCAGGCTCGGCCCGCTCTGCTCCTCATACAGCAGGCCGCCGCCGCTGGCCCCAAGCACTTCGGCCAGCCCGCCCGATCCGGCCCAGGCGATGGGAATTGTGCCGCTGTCCCACGCCTCGAAGAGCACGCGGCCTAGAGGCTCGACGCGCGAGGGAATTACCTGCGCCGCGCTTCCACGCAACACGGAGAACACATCATTCTGGAAGCCAGCCCAAGTAATCTGATCTGCAAGGCCCAGCTTCTGAGCTTGGCTTCGCAGCTCGGCCTCGGTGGTGTCGCCCGGCCCTGCGGCTCCCACGAAGACGGCCCGCGCCCGCGTCCCCTGCTCCTTGAGCGCAGCCACAGCCTCCAGCAGCACGTCCTGCCCCTTGATGCGAGCCAGCCGTCCTACGCACCCAAAGAGCGGCTCGCCCGATGGCTTAGCCTCCTCACTTATCCAATCGTGCGCCGTGGCATAGGGATCGTATAGCACCTCAAGCTGCTCGGAGGTGACGGCTGCTCCCTCGGGGAACAGGCTGCGGATGTAATGGCTGATGCAGACGACCTTGGGCATCTCGCGCCTGCCCGCTCCCAGCGAGAGGATGTAGGCCGCGTCTTCGGCCAGGCGCACGTGAGTCACTACGGGAACGCGCAGCAAGCGGCCCACGAGCAGGGCGATGCGCGTGGCCCCAGCCTGGTTGACGTAGATCAAGCCGGGGCCAAAGCGACGCGCGGCCTGCCACAGCCTCAGCGCGGCGCGCAGCCTCGCGCCGCGCCCCTGCAGGTGCAGGTTGGCCTCAAAGCACGGCATCACTTCCACTGGCAAGCGCGACAGAGGCTGCAGGATGGGCGTGCGCGGCGGGCAGCAGATCCCGATCTGCCACGCGCCGGGAGCAACCGCGCCCAGGAAGTCCAGCAGCACGCGCTCCGAGCCCCAGAGGTTGCCCGAAGGCTCCAGGATCAGCACGCGGCGCCTGTCGCTGGATTGTAATGTGGCTGCTGAAATCATCAAGACTCAAGTTATGCCAGGATTGGTGCGCCAACCCTAAGTGCTAAGGTGCAAGTACTTGGAGCCGCAACGACGAGGCCGCTGGCATCAAGTGGGCTTTCAAGTACTTCACGCGACGCGGATGTCGTCCAGCTTCCACAGGCCCAAGTGCTTACCGGAATTCTCGCCGTTCTCCTCCATCCACTTCTCATCGAGGAGTGTGACTGGACGGGGCAGGTTGAAGGGAGCCGCCTCCAAGTTCAAGGGCCGCCAGCCTCCCGTCACGATGTTTATGTTCTTCTCCGTGTCGGGGTAGGTGGTCGTGAGAAGATACTTGGACTTGCTCGCCTTGAAGTTCCTGAGCGCGGCGAAGACGGCCTTCTCCGAGAAGTGGAAGAGGCAGTCCCTGCAAAGAATCAGATCGACTTCGGGCACGGCGTCCTGGGTGATGTCCAACTGGACAAAACTGCGGGTAGGGCTGCTGTAGGCTTGCTGGTTGCGCGTGATCAAGTCTGGAACAACGTCCGCTCCGATGTAGAGGTCGATGTCTAGTCCGGTCTCCTTCATCCAGTTGAAGTCGCCGCAGGGAGCATCCAGCAGCGAGCGGGCCTTGATCTCCTTGACCAGCGCGGGCAGCCTGTCGCGGATCACCGCAGTTTGAGCACGTGTGGAACCTGGCCCGGAAACAGACTCCGCATCGCCCCAGGTGTTGCTGTGGTGGATCCCGGTGAACACCGCCTGCATTGGCTTGCGCTCTGAATACAGTTGGAACACGTGCTTGTAGAGTTCAACCCCTGCGGGGAATCTGGACTTGACAAATGCCTTGAGTGCTCTTGCAGCCATTATCTTCTGCCTCCAATCAAATTCCACCCACGCCCTTGCACCTGGCGCTCGATCTCCTGGAGCAGCGGCTGCATCTGGCGCTCGTAGTTGTATTCTTCCAGGTGCATCCGCCGCGCCCTCGCCCCGGCCTCGGCGCGCCCAGGCTCGTCTTCGAGGTAGCGCGCGATCTTGGCCCCGATGTCGGCCACGTCGTCCGCGTCCGCGATGGCGGCCAGGCCGGGCTGCTCGAACAGCTCGCGCACGCCCGGCAGGTCGTTCGTGACCTGGGGGATGCCAAGAGCCGCGTACTCAAAGCGCTTGTTGCTCGCGCCCGCTGAGAGATGGAATTGCAAGTACTTGCCATTCAGAAAGTTCACTCCGACGCTCGCGCCCACCGCGTAAGCGAACACCTGATCGTAAGGCACGCGCCCCACGAACACCAGCCTGTCTCGCACGCCTTCCTTCTCTGCTACCTGACTCAATTGCTGCCTGTACTCAGACTCAACCGCCCCAACTATTGTGAATACAGAATCCAAGGGCCACCATCGCATCGAGAGGATGATGCTTTCGAAGTAGTGTCCGGGTCCTACAGCGCCCTGATAATGCACAATGTGATTGGTGGAGATGCCCCTCGCGCGCAGAAACGGCATCAGGAGCGAGGCGGGCAATTCGGACAGTAGCCGGGGACAGTTCATCACCACCAGCGGCGTCTTCTTCAAACCCGCCGCCTCGCGCACATACTCAGCGCGATGGCGATCCGGCATGACCACAAGGTCAGCGCGGTGCAGGTTCTTGAGCGTCGAGGCTAGGCCCAGGCGAGCCACGGGGCTGGCCGCCACGTCTTCGGGAACCGTCATCTCGTGCAGGTGCACGATGCGCAGCGTCCGCCCGCGCCTGCGACCCAGCAGGAGCCAGAAGGCCGCTTCGGGATCGTAGGCGATGGCCGCCGTGGGGCGCGCCCGAAGCTGCCTGGCGAACTCGCTGTAGAACCGGCGCAGCCAGTTGAGACGGTGCGCAAGCCCAAGCGCCCGTACAAGTACTTGCACGGGCGCTTGGGCTTGCTTACGCCAAATGCGCACGCGCCGCACTGAAGGTGGCGTCAGCAGTAGGGTGTTCTCAACCTCCGTCAGGGCGTCCAGAACCACCACGCGGGCAGTCTCGCTCAGTATGGCTGCCTGGTTTAAGGTAGGCGGATATCCCTCAACGCAGGCACGCTGGGCCAGCAGGAACCGCTTTGGTTTACTCGTAGCCATATTGCTCCACGTTGCGCTTCACACCGCTGCGCCTCACCCATCCCTTGCCGTCCAGATGTCGAGTAGCCGCCGCAAGATGGCTGGCGGGGAACTGATCTCCTCAAAGAGCCGCACCGCATCCTCACAGCGCCGGCCATACGCGGCCTCATCGTCGCCCAGCAGCCGCGCCATCGCTTGAGCCAACTCGTCGGCGTCGCGCGGCGGCACCAGCAGAGCGCAGGGGCGGCCCTCGAACACTTCAGGGATCGAGCCCACCTCGGTCGCGATGATGGGCTTGCTGCGGGCGCAGGCTTCGAGCAGGGAGAGAGGATAACCCTCGTGCAGCGAGGGCAGCACAACCGCGTCGCAGCAAGCGATGGCCCGCTCATACTCCTCGGCATTCACGTAGCCCCGGATCTCGATGGCTGGGTTACCTGCGGCCAAGCGGCGAACCAAAGCCACATCGCCGCCACCGCAGACGGTCAGCCTGGCTTCCGGGTGTCTCGGCTGCACATGGCGCAGGGCCTCGAAAAGATACTCGAACCCCTTGTCCGCATCCAGCCGCCCCACGTACAGCAGGTTGCCGCACCTCGCCCAAGGAAGCGAGTTGCTCCGGGACGCAGGCGGCTCAACCCAGAAGGGCAACCTCTCGATCTTACCATGGTAATTGTAGGTAGCGCGGATGTTGCGGCTCACGGTTTCCGAGGGCGCCAGCAGGCCCGTCACGCGGTGCAAGTACTTGTGGATTTTCTTGTCCACGAACTTGACGTGCGGCAGAGCTTCAGTCGTCTCCCATAGGTAGATAGAGGCCACGCGCGGAAGCTGCAGCAGACACCTGGCTTCAAGCGACAGGCTGACGCTTTGGATCAAGGCAGGCCGGACGCGCTGGACCTGGGTGAAGAGTTGCAGGGCGATCTGCTTCTGGGGCAGGTTGTGTCTCCATCCCTTGTTGAAGTGCGGCACGATAACCTCGATGCCCCGCTCCTTGAGTCGGCAGGCCGTGGCGGGCTCGGGAGGCAGCGTTACGAATAGGCGCACACGGCACCCCAATTCGCGCCACGCCTCGCACAACAGCCGCGTGGCCTTGGCCGCCCCACCCACCTCGCCGACTTGAGACGACAGCACGTAGATCAACTCACCGCGAGGCTCAAGGCTTGTCCCCTCAATGCTCATGGCTTGCGCCTCGCGACAAGGCGCAACAGAGGCCCGGTTCGGCACATCTCGTTGATCCCGTGCTGGGCCAGGAAGTAGCCTCGGCTCAGGAGCGAGCGGAAGCGCATCGGCTCCAGCTTTTCAGGCAGCGTGGGCTGGTAAGCCTGGCAGCGGAGCACCTTAAAACCTCGTCGCCTCACCACGTCAGCCAAGGTGCGGGCGCTGAAGACAAAAGTGTGCTCGCTTGAAGTCGCGAAGGGTGGCGGCGCGCCCTGGGCCAGCTTGCCCAACTTGTCCAGGTAGTGCGTGGCGTTCTTGTAGTTCTCCGTCCCGATCCACAGCATTCCTCCCGGACGCAGCAGACGTTCCAATTTGCGCACGAAACCATCCAAATCGAGCACGTGCTCGATGACGTGCCAGGCGTAGATCAACAGGTTGTCCCAGTGCGACTCGTAGTAGGAGCGCGCGTAGTAGCCGTCCACCGTGGCCGCGTCCGCCTGCGGTTTGCTGAAGACCAGACCGCAGCGCTCACACTTGCAATGTCCAAAGTGCAACCGCCCCGCGCTGATGGACGCCGCCCAGGTGCCGAACGAGCGCGAGCCGCAGTTGGCGCAGTGATCTACATAATGCATCACGACTCGCGATGCCGGAGCCCCAAGTACTTGAGACGCTGCTGCTTCTCTATTGGACGAATTCGTCATAGCGTTGAAAGTACTTCCTCTTGTTCAACAGGCGAAGGCTCTGGTTGCGGCGGATGCTCCATATGATGCCCGAGCAGCCATGGCATCCATTTGCCCCGGTTGAGAAGCACGCCCATTGCAATCAGTAGAGCCCCATAGATGGAGGCTCCCAACAGCGCCAGCGCGAGCAGGTCTACAGCGGGCCAGCGGAACAACGGCGTCATTTGCAGGGACAGGCGTACCATGGCGGCCATGATTAATGAGGCGCATAGAAATGGCAGGACGGCGGCGGCGAAGAGAGGCAGGCGCAGCGAGATGAAGCGGTAGGCCAGCAGATGTGGCACGAGGCACACAATTGGAGTCAGAACAGCATATGACCACGCCACGCCCACCGCGCCCCCATGCACGCCCACCGCAAAGCCCACGCACAGAACGGCCAGGGACACGATGGCCCATCCTAACACGACGTTGGGCCGACCCATCGCGTAGAAGATCATGCTGGAGAGATTGATGGCCTGCCAGAGGCCCACAATGCATAGCACCTCCAATAAGGGAACGGCTGGCGCCCATTGTGGGCCATAGACCACGTGCACAAAGAGCGGCGCGGTCGCTCCCAGCCCTGCCACACAAGGAAAAGCGAGCAGGGCTACGACGCGTAACGCTCGCAGATAGGCTCCACGCAGGCGCGCCGGGTCGTTCTGCATTGAGGCCAGAGCTGGGAACAGCACCTGGTTCACCAGGCCGCCGATGCTCTGGCCGGGCAGCAGAACGAGGTTGTAGGCCATCACATACATACCCAGGGCCGCCGTCCCCAGAGCGCCCCCAATGAGCGCGTTGTCAATGTTGCACACGGCGTAGTTGACCAGAGCCCCGCCCAGCACGCTCGCGCTGAACGAGAGTAGGTCGCGCACACGCTGGGGCCGGAACAGCAGGCGCGGCCTCCAGCGAGACGCTATCAAGCGCCCCAGCGACGAAAGCAAGGCCAGCCCGATGTACTGAGCCGCCAGAGCCCACACGCCCGCCCCCTCGTGCGCCAACAGCAGCCCCAGCAAGCCCGAGGCGAGGCTGCTGCCCAAGTCGATCAGGGCCAGAGAGCGGAACTCCAGCCGCCTTTGCAGAAGCACGCCGGGCACCTGCCCCACGCTGCTCAGCGGGAGCGTCAGCATCATTGCCATCAGCAAAGCACCCGCGCGCGGCTCGTGGTACAGCCTGGATAGAGGGAACGCCAGCGCCATGCCCAGCAGCGCCAGCGCCACGCCCAGCGCCACGTTCACCCAAAAAGCCGTCGAGAGGTGCTCCTCGTCCACTTCGGCCCGTTGCACCAGGGCGCTGGCCAGCCCCATATCGCTAAAGATCGCCAGGCCGCCTGTGGCCATCAGCGTCAGGGCCACCAACCCGAAGTCACTCGGCACAAGCAGGCGGGCCAGAACCGCCGTCACCAGCAGACCCCAGCCGCGTCGCGCCACCTGCGCTATAGCTAGCCACGACACGCTCACCATCACCTTGCGCCGCAACGACATTATGCTCCCATCTCCGGTCCAGCCGGCCCACAAGTACTTGGCGAGGCTTCGGGAAGCGAGTGCAGCTTGGAATAGTCGGGGCGCGCCACGACGAGCATCAACGCGTATTCGGGGACGTGTCGGTCTTGCTCCTCATAGGAGATGACCTCGAACCCGCACTCGCTCAGCAGCGCCCGTATTGTTTGCTCTGAGAAGTAGTATAGATGCCAGGGCGGATAATACCATTTAGATACCCTGTGCGGGTCTTCGTGCTGTAGGACACCCGTGCTTAGCATCAGCAGTCCCTCTGGCTTGAGCGCGCGGCGGATGTCCTGCAACACGACGCGCGGGTCGGACAGGTGCTCGATGCAGCCGAAGATCGTCACCACATCGTAGTCTGCGCTCGGCACACGCGGATCAGGCAGGCTCCCCTGTAGCACGCGGAGGTTGTGGTCCTCGTTCGCCGTGCGCACCGCCCATTCGCTTAGCTCGATGCCCGCGACATCCCAGCCCCGCGAGCGGGCCAACTTCAAGAAGTTGCCTGTCGCGCAACCCACATCCAACAGGCGCGCTCCATCATGCTTGGGAGTATCTTGCTCCAAAGCTTCCAGCCTGGAACTCCACTGGTGCGCGTAGCCATCGGCGTGAGCCGTGTAGTCTCCGTAGCCAAAGAGCGCCTCGCCTTTGTAGTAGCGCTCATCGTAGAAGGGCGCCACGTCAATGGGGCGGGGTGAAGTGAAGATTAGCCCATCGTTGCGGCAGCGCACGATCTTGAACCCGTTGAAGACTGTGTGTGCAACTATCTCGCGGCCACCACAAATGGCACATGGCGGTGACTCCAGCGCGACCTGCCCCACCAGACTCAGCACCGCCTTCGCGCGCGCCGCTTCGCGCCTACGCTCCACCATGCGCTGTAGAGAACGCTGCACAGGTGGAGGCAGCTTCTTAGCTGCACGCACAAGGTGTTGGCGTATGAGCATTTTTATTCCGCAAGTACTTGGGTACTCCTCAAGCGACTGAGGATGGGAGGATGGCCGGCCAAGCTGTCTGAGGCTGTCTGCACTGTTTGCCGCACCGGCTTCGGCGTCTAAAGCGGGCTTGAGATCAAATCTCGGCAGAGCTAACTGTTGCCCTTTGCAGGGCGGATCAGCTTTTTCATCTGGCGGAGCAACGGGTTGACGCTGCTACCTCCATAGTAGAAGCGCGCCGTTGCGCCCCAACTCTCCTTGAACTTCTCCAGGGACTCGATGCCCGCAGAGCCCCCGAAATTGAAGAACTTCTTTCCCCGGGCAATGGAGCGTTGGATCATTAGGCTCAGCAACGCGTAGTTGGGCTGCGACGACACGTAGTTGCGGTCCGTCGCCGCGTGCCAGTAGAAAGTGCTGGGGCCGTCATCGAGGAAGATCCCACCCGACACCAACTGCTCATTCACGAAGGCAACCGCCAGTTCGCACTTGCCGTTGCGTGCCAGAAGCTGGGTGAAAAGGGCCTCAGGGTGCAGGTCACCGTAGCCCCCTTTACGTTCGGCCAGAACACGGTGCATCTCGTAGTAGCCGCGCACATGACCTGCCTCGCGCGAAACTGAGACCCGCACACCGTCGCGCTCCGCCCTCCTCAAGCAGGTGCGCGTGGCTCCCTTGAAGCGCGCTGTGAACAACGTCTCGTAAGGCACATCGAGGTCAAGGACATGCGTCTTGGACTGAGTCAAGTGAGGTCGAGTGATGAACTGGTGAACAGACTCCGGGGCGTAGAAGGGCAGCGAGTAGTTGAGCGAGCGGTAGCGGAGCAAGTACTTGCTCTCAAAGAGTTCCAGTACCTGCTCATAATCAGGCGCGCCGCCTGCATCACCCGGCGCAACTCCGCAGTAAAGACCGAAGGGCGACAGTGTGAGGTGTGGCAGTGCGCGCGAGCCACTCTCGTAGCCGACGACCAAGGCTTCTCCCCAGTTGTAGGCCACGAGCCAGGCACGAGCCTTAAAGTAAGCGTCTTTCTCGCTGTAGGCCGACTCAACGGCCTGAGCCCAGCTTGGATCGCAGGTAACCGGAAGTTCCTGCCTCTGGCCCGTCCAACGCGCCCACTCGCTCCGGTTCATCTCACGGACAGCGCTTTTCCTCATATTTGTCTTTAGTAGGATAGGACGGCTGGGGCAGCGGATATGAGGCCTTTACCCCAGAAGGCACGCACCACCACCTGGCCGTTCTGAGAGTAGTTGAGCCGCTCGAAAGACCTGCGCGAGAACGTGTTGTGCTCACCCACAAAAGCTATTGTCGGCTCACGCGGCAGGGATAAAAGTCGCTGAGTCAGCTCGCGTAGCAACTCCTGCCCCACGCCTTGCCCCCTGACTTCGGGCGCCACCTCAAAGAATTGAATGACCTGCAGCCCGGGCCCAAGAGCGATCCTCCCGCAACCCGTCGGCTCCACATAAGGTCCTCGCTTCACCCACACCCACCCTACCGGGTAGTTACCACGCAAAGCCACAACTCCATCCTGCCCCGAGGATGCAAAACCTTGATACTGGGCAGGTAATTTCAACGAGCACCGCTCTTCTCCTTCCCAGCACAGCCTGTTGACTCCAACGAATGCGATGTCAACGGTTTTCTCCGCTGCCGTGCGAGGAAGTACCTCGGCAGGCAAGGCATACACAATGTACTTCTCTTGCCGCCAGATGGTGCGCGCCGCGCGTGCGGCGGCTTTCCCGAGCAGGCTCCGCGCCCCGCCGCTCTGGTAACTGCGCCAGGCACGCTCGCACACGTCAGGCACCATAATCATCACAATCTACCCTGTGCGTTTCTGACGGCCCGGCCCACGTACTGTACCTGCTCCCGGCTCATGCCTGGAAACATCGGCAGCGTCACAATGCGCTCCTGGATCGCGTCCGTCACCGGCAGGCACTCGGTCTTCCCGACCTTGAGGTAGCAGCCGAACTGGTGCACCGGCGGATAGTGGATGCTCGTCTGCACTCCGGCCTCACGCATGGCGGCCATGAACGAGGCTCGATCCCGCCCCTCGCTCAGTAGCGCGGGCATGATGTGATGCACCGATCCCTCGCTCTTAGCCGCGAACGGCAAGGCCAGCCCGCAAGCCGAGCCGTCCAGTTCAGCGCGATACATCTCGTCCACGACGCGCCTGCGGACATTGGACTCTTCCAGCTTGCCCAGTTGCACCAGGCCCAGAGCTGAGCGCATCTCGTCGATGCGGAAGTTGTAGCCCGGCTCGACCACGTCGTAGCTGAACGCGTGGCCCTTGTGCCGCTCCAGGGTCAGCGTGGTCATGCCATGCGAGCGTAGCAGGCGGATCTTCTCGGCCACATCATCACGGTCAGTAGTGAGCATACCGCCCTCGCCCGTGGTCATGTTCTTGTTCGAGAAAAAGCTGAAGCACCCCACGTCGCCGATAGCTCCCGTCTTGCGGCCTTCGTAAACCGCGCCCGGCGAGTGCGCGCAGTCCTCGACCACAGCCAGCCCGTGCCGCCGTGCCAAGGCCAAAATCTCGTCCATCGCGCAAGGATAACCAGCGTAATGCACTACGGCGATGGCTTTGGTGCGCGGCGTGATCTTGGCCTCAATGTCTTGAGGCGAGATGGTGAGGTCGTTCTCGCTTGCAACATCGGCAAAAACAGGAGTGGCGCCCTCGACTGCAGCAGCGTTGGCAGTGGCCACAAAGGTCAGTGAGGGCATGATGACCTCTGCGCCCACTCCCACGGCCAAGGCACGGTAAGCGAGCTGAAGGGCCGCCGTGCAATTCGTGACGGCGAAGGCGTGGCGCACACCGATAAAATCAGCAAAAGCTCGCTCAAACCGCTGCGTCACCTCGCCCATAGTGAGCCATCCCGAACGCAGCACATCGGACACAGCTTCGATCTCTTCCTCACCTATCGCGATGTCACTCAAAGGGATTTTCCACATGACTTAAAAGATTCAGCAACTTCAAGAGGTGTGTAAGTACTGTTAGGGTGTCAGGAACCTGGCAGGAATTCGGCGCGATGCTCCTCGAACTGCTGCACCGCGAGCTGATAATCCTCGTGCCGCCCAATGTCAAGCCAGATGTCCTTGCTCTCGTAGCCCGCCACTCGTTCGCCCGCGTTGATCAGGCGCAGCACCAGGTCAGGGAAGTCCAAGTAGGAACCCGGCTCGATGTAGCTCAGCACGCGCGGCTCGTAGACATAGATGCCCATGCTGACCAAGTAGTCCATCTCGGGCTTCTCGCGGTAATCAGTAACAAACCCCATATGGTCTGTCACCAACACACCCAGGTCGATCTTGACGTGTTTGGGGTGCATGGCGATGGTCAGTGCCGCTCCCTGCTCACGATGGTGCGAGATTAGCTTCTGAAAGTTCAAGGTGGTGAGTACGTCCCCGTTCATCACCAGGAAGGTCTCATCTAACCCACTTACCTGAGCCAACGAGCCGGCAGTGCCAGTTGGCTTCTCTTCGAGCACGTAGGAGAGGCGCAGCTTTTCCATTAGCAAGGGGCGCTGCTCAAAGTAAGCCTTGATCAACTCGGCCAAATACCCCACGCTCAGCGTAATGTCTGTGATTCCGTGGCCGATGAGTTGGCGCACCAGAATCTCGATGATCGGCTGTTCTCCCACTGGCACCAATGGTTTGGGGAAGACCGTGGTATAGGGAGCCAGCCGCGTTCCACGGCCTCCAGCTAAGATAATAGCTTTCATATTGAGTGATGGGTGCCGGAGCCCCTGGGCACATGAGCAAATACTGGCGGCTCGCAAGCCATACGTTTTAGACGTTGTAAATGTCAGGTTTAAAGGCGCTCAGGTTGGCGCGCACCCACTCGATGACGTGTCGCAGCCCCTGCTCTAAGGAGACTTGGGGTTCCCAGCCCATCATACGACGCGCCTTGGAGTTGTCGCACAGCAGTGTGAAGACCTCAGAGCGCTCCGGGCGCACCCGCTCGGAAGAGATGCGGATGGGAGCCTGTGAGCCCAGTAGCTCCAGTATCTTATGCGCTAGCTCGCCGACGGTCACGCCTGTGCCGCGGCCCACGTTGACCACCTCGCCCATGCAAGCATCGCAAGAGGCCACCTGTAGAAATCCGCTGACTGTATCGCTGACATAGGTGAGATCACGCACTGGTGAGAGCGAGCCCAACTGGATGTGGTCCCGCGTCAAGGCTTGGGAAATGATGGTTGGAATGACGGCGCGCGCCGACTGCCGGGGGCCAAAGGTGTTGAAGGGGCGGATGGTAGCCACCGGCAGGTCGAAGGAACGAAAGTAGCTCTCGGCAAGCTTGTCTGCGCCGATCTTGCTCGCTGAGTAGGGCGACTGCCCTTGCAGGGAGTGATCCTCATCAATAGGCGTATAAAGCGCTGTCCCGTAAGCCTCACTGGTCGAGGTGTGCACGATCCGCGAGACCTTATGTTCCAGCGCGGCCTGCAGCACGTTGAGCGTGCCCGTAATATTGGTGTCCACATATGACTGTGGAGCCGCATATGAGTAGGGAATCGCAATCAGTGCCGCTAGGTGAAACACTACGTCCGCTCCCGCTACCGCACTATTGACGAAGAATGGATCGCGCACGTCGCCCGCAAGCACTTGCAGATCACCCTCGCCGTCTTTATCCCGAGATAAAAATTCCAAGTTGCCCCATGTGTTGCGCGAATTGTAGCGTACCAGAGCACGCACATGAGCCCCCCTCCTAAGTAACTCTTGCGTCAAGTGGCTGCCAATGAAGCCTCCCGCGCCTGTCACCAGAACCGTCTTGCGATGCCAGTCCATTGTTGCTTGCATATCCCAGGTGTCTGAAGCTTAGATCCTCTACGAGACCTTCTGTGTATAGTCACAGCCCCTGAATGGCACACTTAGCCAGAAGCCATCCACCGCTGCGCCACGGCCACGGCCCACGCGCGCGACCAGTGCATCCGCCCCGAGGCGTGCTCACTCCACACCTGCTCGACTTCGCGCGCCTTCCAGCATGACGCATTGGAGCTGCCAACTCCAAACGACCCTTCGACGCGCAGCTTCTGGATCCATCTGTCAAACGGAAATGTGAACCCCTGCTTGTCCCGCCGCTCCGAGATTTTCGCCGGTAGGAGCCCACGCAGAGCTGCATTTAATAGTGGCTTGGGTCCTTCACCCTTCCGTTTAACCGATTCAGGCAGCTTAAGTACTTGCTCGACCAGAACGTGATCCAGCAGAGGAACACGGACTTCGAGCGAGTGCGCCATGCTCATGGCATCCGTGTCGCGCAGCAGTTGGTGGTGTGTGTAGGTGCTCAGTTCGGCTCGGCTCGTCCACTCGAACAGGCCGCTATTGCCGCCGCTGCCGTTCAAATCGGCGTGCTCAGCGACGTGCCGCACGGCATTGAAGTGCCTGCTGCCCTCGCGCCACATCTCGGGCGACACCAGGGCGCGCACCTCGCGCGGCGAGAACAGGCCGCGCCTCGTCAGGTAGGCGCTTGCTGGCGAGGCCGGCCGCTGTAGAGCTTCGCGCACACGGGCCAGACGATGGCGCTGGGGCACCATTCCCATGGCGGCTCCCACCAGGGATGCGCCGCCGGGCACTGATTGGGCGCGCTGCAAGTACTTGAGCATCTGGGGCACGCCATCGAAGGTGCTGGAGTAGCCTCCAAAAAGCTCGTCTCCGCCCAGGCCCGACAACGCAACCGTTAGACCCGCCTGGCGCGCCGTCTGCGACACGAAGTAGGTGTTCACGCCGTCCAGGGTCGGCTGATCCATAGAAGCGAAGATGTTGTCCAACTCGCCCGACAAGTCATTGGCCGTGATCACGCGCTCGAAGTGCTCCGCTCCCACCGCCTCGGCCATGGCGCGCGCGTAAGGCGCCTCGCTGAAGCCAGCCTCCTCGAAGACCATCGAGCAAGTGCGGATCGGGCCACTTGTGCTCTGCCTCATCAGGGCCACCACAGCACTCGAATCCAACCCGCCCGAGAGGAAGGCGCCCAATGGCACGTCGCTGACCAGGCGCATCCGCACCGCTTCCCCAAGCGTCTCGCGCACCTGCGCCACGGCGTCCTCGTAGCCGATCTCAACTGTCTCCGTGGGCAGCTTCCAATACCGCTGCGGCTCGGGCAAAGCGGACGCCTGGCCCAGAGGGATCGAGAGCGTGCAGCCAGGCTCCAGAGCGCGCACGTCGCGGTAGATGGTCAGAGGGTTAGGCACCGAGCCCATCAGCAAGTAGCCCACCAAGCCGCCCGCGCCGATCTCACGTGAGACCAGGCCCGAGGCCTGCAGGCCGCGCAGTTCGGAAGCAAAAACCAGGGCCTGGCCCGCCAGAGCGTAATACAACGGCTTGATGCCCAGGCGATCACGCGCCAGGAAGAGCATCGGGCCTGCGCTGCTCTGGGAGCGCGGGCGCAGGTCGCACACCGCGAAGGCGAACATCCCGCGCAGGCGAAGCACAACATCCTGGCCCCAGGCCGCGTAGCCGTGCAGGATGACTTCGGTGTCGGAGTGCGAGCGGAACACGTAACCAAGTATTTGCAGCTCGCGCCTCAGCTCGTCAGCGTTGTAGACCTCGCCGTTGTAAGAAAGCCAGAGCGTGCCCTCAGCATTGCCCATGGGCATATGACCCAGGGGCGACAGGTCACGGATGGCCAGGCGGCGTGAGGCCAGGCCCACACGCTCATCCGGCGAGATGTAGATGCCCTCGTCGTCCGGCCCACGATGTTGCATCGCGCACGCCATGCGGCTTAGGCGCTCACGAAGCTCAACGGAGCGCCCGGTGCTCTCAGATAGGAGGATTCCGCCAATGCCACACATATAGCGTAGAGTAATTGGGTGGTCAATACGGTGACTGCCACCAGGGGTTCTAGAAGTACTTGTCGCAGGCGGCAGCGTCGCCGAGTAGTCCGATCTTCAGGGGCCTGAACCCTCTATTCATGGAACCAGAGTCCCCTAAAGGAACCAGAATGCTCCTGCCACGGCATGAAACTGCCCGCTGAACACTTGCGCCTACCTATTCTACCTGATTGCCTCAGCACACTCGCTGGCTGTAGGCGGAGCGGCCTGGCGATTGGAGAAGTGGCCGCTCTGCTCTTCGTTGGGCTCAGAGTCACGCTGAGCAGACCTTTGAACCTTACCTCCCGACGCCGATGGGCATCGAGGACCACCCGCTTGGAGGCCGCCCAGCGCAGAAGAGACTCCAGACACAGCAGAGATCTCACCTTGTTCAACTGTTGCCCGTGACGCCGCTGCTGAGCGAGCCGCAACTTGCAGCAGCAGGTTGTGGAATCTCTGGCCCGCGCGCTCAATGGTGTACTGGCTCTCGAAGGCCTGGCGCGCAGCCTGGCCCATCCTGTGACGGCGCGGAGTATCGGCGGCCAGGGAAGAGATCGTGGCGGCCAGGTGAGCGACATCGCCGTGCGCGACAACAACGCCGCAGTTTTCCTCTTCCAGCACACGCGCCACTTCAGAGCCACGCGAGACGACCGCGACCGTGGCCCGGCCCGAAGCCAGGATGTTGTAGAACTTGCTCGGTACGCCCAGACCCTCGGCTCCGGGCTCCAGCGTGACCAGTGAGATGTCAGCCGAAGCCAGCAGGTCGGCGAACTCTTCTTGCGGCACGAAGGGGAACATCCGCACGTTGCTCAACTTCTCCTCCTCGATGCGCCGCTCGATGTGCTCCTTCTTATCGCCTGCGCCCACGAAGACCCAGGTGCCCGGTGCCTTGCGCTGGCGCATCTCACGCGCGGCATCCAGCAGAGTGTCGAAGTCCTGGCACTGCCCGAAGTTGCCCGCGTATAGCACCACGGGCCCGCTCAGGCCATGCTCGTGGCGGAACTTGGTTCGCGTTCCCAAAGGTTGCGCGCTGTGGTCACTCCAGATCGGGATGACCTCCATCTTCTCCACGGCCAACCCATACTGCGCCGTCAGATGATCGCGCATACAGCGCCCCAGAACAACGACCTTGCTCGCCGAGCGCAGCCACCTGCCCTGGAACCTGCGGCAGACCCGCGCGATGCGCCCTTGCGAAGCGAGCGTTCCCAGAGCTACAGGCACATCCGGGAACAAATCGTAGATGATGTAAATGTAGGGCGCGCGCGTGATCCAGCGCCCCAACTGAGTCGCCAGGGGCAGGGTTGGGGGAGCTGTCGTGACCAGCACGCAGTCGTAGCGAGGCCGGCGCGCCAGCTTAAGGAGGGCGCCCAGCGAGAACAGCAAGCCGGCGCTCAAGCGGGGCATCATACGGGCGTTACGAGGGCGTGGCACCCCAATGCGAAAGATTTGCACACCATTCCACCACTCGTGCCGTGCCAGCACCTGCTCCTCATCACGGTACAGGCTGCGCGTGGTAATCACCTCTACACTCACATCGGGGTACTGCTCGCTCAGGTGACGCACCAGGCTGGAAAGAACAGTGCCCGTCCCACCGCTGCTGTCCGGGTGGAAGAACTCGTTGATGATGCAAATCCTCATAGGGTCTCAGCAAGCTTCCCGTCACAACGCAATAACACTCAACAGCACTAACACAACATCATAGCAGCACAACACGCAGCGGGTTCCTGGCCCTTCAGGTCACCTTAAGTACTTGCGGACGTGCGTTCCTGCTCTTTATAGGCTCCGATATACGAAACTATTGCTCCTATTCCACTCATCTCAGTCCAAAGCAGATGAAGGGTACTGACAGATTATCATCATTCGAGAACTTAGTCTCAGCAGGCTTAGTTCTATTCGCATGGAGAAAGCACTGGTGACCTCAACAGAAGCCACCACTCGCAAGGTTCGAGCATCCAGACATGAGAAAGGCCGGGAAGCATTGCGGACAATGCTTCCCGGCCTTTGGTCTGCCACTTAGCGCGCTGGAACTACCATTCCAGAAGCGGGCGTGGGTGTAGGAGTTGCCGTGCCGACGGGAATGATGAAGCCTCCACCCGCTCCTCCAGCTCCCGCTCCGCCCGCTGCTGCATCTCCAGCAGCGGCACCAGCACCTGCGGCGGCTCCGCCAGCCTCTGAGGTACCTGTAAGCGCGTAGATCGCGTAGCCGACCGCAGTCAGAGCGCCTAAGCCATAAGCGATGTCACGCCCGCGGTGACCCCTTCCCTTGCCACCACCGGGATTGCCCCGAGGCCGACCAGGAGGGCCAGCATTGGGATCAGGAGGGTCCGGCCTGCCCTTGGGGGGCTTGCCTGGATGACCATAATCGAAGGTCTCGGCCGCGCTGTAGGCTGTTGGCAGCAGCGTGGCTAAGCCCAAGCACGCCATCGCTGCCGCTGGCCGCGTGATCAGATGGATACGGCGCAAGCGGGCCGGTGCCACAGCGGAAACTTCAGATTCCTGCTCGTCGCGGCGCAGGCGTGGACGGAGGCAACTGGTGCCCATACCCAAAGCCAGCCATAAGAACATCGAGGTCTGTGCGAACTGCCACGAGGGGCTACCAGCGGCATCAACAGCGAAGCCCGCCGTAGCCGCTACCGAAGCCATCAGCAGGGTGCGGCGGATGCCCGAGTCCATCTCGCTCAAGCGCTTCCAGGCCGAGACCCAGAATCCGACCAGCACAGCAATCGTCAGCGCCAGACCGGGCAGGCCAAGCTCAACTGCAGTCTGCAAGTAGAAGTTGTGAGCCTGCTCAGCTAAGGAGACGCGAGTGCCAGTTCCGGTGGGAGAAATCTCTTCACCCTGACCCGTGAACTTATGCTGATACACGGGGTACAAGCCCGCGCCCCAGCCCAACAGCGGACGAGCCGAGATCATCTCGACGGAGCCCTTCCAGTGATGCTGTACGCGGGCCTGCCATGAATCATCCGTGCTCAGGCTGGACAGGGTAGTTGCTCGGTTGAGCACGCTGCTGTTCTGGGTGTGCATCACCACAACGAAGCCAAGCGAGATAACAGCAAGCAGCACTGGCAGCACGAATTGGTGTTTGCGAGCCTTGAGAGGAACGCGAGCCGCAGGGTTCTGAACCCCATTTTGCTTGCCCTGTTCCGCGCGCACATACAAAGCGCCCATCACGCACAAGCTCACCAATGAGGCCAGCCAACCACTCCGGTTCTGGGTAAGCAACAGGCTGCCGATCATCAGCACGAAGGTGATCTGAGCAATAGTTTGGCGCTTGGGCTTGGTGTCGAAGAAAGCCAGGCCAGCCACAATGGGCAGCATCAAGGCCACGAAAGAGCCCAGAGCCTGCGAGTCGCCGAACACAGCCTGCGCCTTCTCTTCGGGAACCAGTTGATACTGCGCCAGCCCGCCCAGAGCAACAGCCAGGCAGAGGAAGAGCAGCACATCGGCCAGCAGAGAGAGGTGCTTCGACTGGCGGAACTGGTAGGCCACGGCGAAGTACAACAACGCTCCAGCTCCGGTCTGCAGCAGGGACTGCACGCTGAAGACCTTGTACGGCGACAGGAAGCAGGACAAAGTGACCCAGCCCAACAAGAGCAGGATCGGCACGTTGGCGCTGGTGCGCACAAAGGCCACCAGGTTCTCGCGCTTCATGTCCCAGCGAGCGCGCCACAGCAGGACGGTCAGCAGCAACACGGCGAACGTTTCCATCGTCAGCGCGGCCACACCCGTCATCGAGTAATCTGCTGGTGCAGCCAGCAGAGGCACCGCGACAATCATCGCCAGCACCAGGGCGATGAGGCGGTTTTGGATCGCTTGCGTGCACCAAGAGCGCACCGATCCTCCCACAAATCCATTGGCGTTCATAACGCCTCCTTTTTCCCCTCTGTCGCCAGTGACTGAAGCATCCAGCGCTCAGAGAAGCAAAGACTTCGACTGCCTCGCTTGAGGCAGATCAGCAGACGACGGTGCCTGAAACATCCGTCGCTGCAGCCATTGTAGGCCTTCACACCCATAGTTGTCAAGCTGAGCACCTGAATAGGCACCGCCGACGGCTCGCAACTTCTATCACGTCATGGCACTCACGCAGCGGAAGTGGCGGCAACCAAGAAGACCAACTGCGAGCGCTGCTACGCTCCAAGCGCCCTGAGAACTACGTGTACCTGCTCTGCGAGAAACACTGTCAAAAATTAGGGAAGGCGATTCGCATCCAGGAACGCACGACTCAAAGCAAGCTGCAGCTGCCCTCCAGCCCTATTTGATCCCTGCCATCCAAGCCGTCTCTCTCCGCGAGGCCGCAGTGCACTGCCTTGCCATGTCGCCAAGCCAGCGTGCCTGTCGCGAGCGCTTCGTCCCGGCGAAGGAGGCCGCCACAAGTACTTGCGTTGCTCCTCCCCACGTTCTTCGCTTTTGCAACGCGCCAACTCTTGACTTCTGGTGAGATGAAGTTGGGGAGCCAGCCATAATCCCATTGAATTGGCGCGAGCGAAGCCGAGTTCGTGCGCTGAAGCCGTGGCTTGAGACAATGTAAACAGGCGAAGTCACTTTGCAGCGCCGGAACACAAGAACACAGAGGAGAACTGATGTCCCATCAACCCAGCCCGCAGCGCAAGCCGAACGTGGTTCTGTTCGGCATCGACTCATTGCTTTCCAAGCACATGATCTGCTACAGCTATGAACGCCCGACGACCCCGCACATCGACCGCTTCGCCACTCGGGGCACACTCTTTGAGAACACCTTCAGCCCGCACATCCCCACCGGCGCCTATTCCTCGATGCTTTCGGGGCGCGATTGCTTCGGGACTGCGGCCAAGCTGCAAGCGAAGTCGCGCTCGTAGCCAGCTGCGGTCGTAGTTAGCCGCGGCGTAACCATTTGATTCCCCACAGTTTTCTTTGCCATGGACATTTCCGCTGAGATCAAGCGCCGCCGCACCTTTGCCATCATCTCGCACCCGGACGCCGGCAAGACAACGCTGACCGAGAAGCTGCTGATGTATGGCGGCGCGGTGCAGCTCGCGGGCACCGTGACGGCGCGCAAGAACCAGAGCGCCACGGCTTCGGACTGGATGGAGCTGGAAAAGCAGCGCGGCATCTCGGTCAGCTCGACCGTGCTGCAGTTCAACTACAACAACTACTGCATCAACCTGCTCGACACGCCCGGCCACCACGACTTTTCCGAAGACACCTACCGCGTCCTGACCGCGGTGGACGCCGCCGTGATGGTCATCGACGCCGGCAAGGGCATCGAGGCGCAGACACTCAAGCTGTTCGAGGTCTGCCGCAAGCGCGGCGTACCGATCTTCACCTTCATCAACAAGCTCGACCGGCCCGCGCGCGAGCCCCTGGCGCTGCTGGACGAGCTGGAGAAAGTCCTTGGCATCGAGTCCTACGCCGTCAACTGGCCTCTGGGCGAGGGCGACCGCTTCAAGGGCGTCTTCGACCGGCTCAGAGGTGAAGTCCACCTCTTCGAGCGCACCGCGCGCGGAGCCCACCGCGCTCCCGTCGCGGTGGGCGACCTGTCTTCGCCGCTGGTGCGCGACCACCTGGACGAGAGTGTGTACGCCCAGGTGCGCGAGGAGCTGGAGATGCTGGACGCGGCGGGCTCTTCCTTCGACCAGGCGCGCGTGCGCAGCGGCCAGCTGACCCCGGTGTTCTTCGGCAGCGCGATGAACAACTTCGGCGTGCAGCTGCTGCTCGATGGCTTTCTGGAGCTCTCGCTGCCCCCGACGCCGCGCGCTTCGAGCGAGGGCGAGATCGCGCCTGATGCCTCGTTCTTCTCGGGCTTCGTGTTTAAGATCCAGGCCAACCTGGACCCGCGCCACCGCGACCGCATCGCCTTCGTGCGCATCGTGTCCGGCAAGTTCGAGCGCGACATGACCGTGCACCACTCGCCCACAGGCAAGAAGGTGCGCCTGGCCAACGCGCAAAAGCTCTTTGGCCGCGAGCGCGAGACTCTGGACGAAGCCTTCGCGGGCGATGTCATCGGCATCGTGGGCAAGGACGACTTCGGCATCGGCGATACGCTGAGCGAGAGTTCGCAGGTCGTCTTCCAGGAGATCCCGCGCTTCTCGCCCGAGATATTCGCCTACCTGCACAACGCCAACGCCGCCAAGTACAAGCGCTTCCGCGAAGGGCTGCAGCAGCTGCTGCAAGAAGGTGTGGTGCAGTTCTTCGAGGTGGAGAACGCGATGATGAAGCTGCCCCTGCTGGGCGCCATCGGCCCTCTGCAGTTTGAAGTGGTGCAATACCGCCTGGAAAACGAATACGGCGCCGAATCCACCCTGGAGCCCACGCCCTATCTCGCGGCGCGCTGGTTCCGCCCTCGTGAGAACGCAGACGGCTCGGCCCTGGCTCCGGTGCTGCCCATGGACACCCTGATGGCGCGCGATTCCGAGCAGAACCTGGTGGTGCTGTTCCAGACCAGCTGGTCGCTCAAGACCTTCGGCGAGCGCAACGAGGCCTTTGAAATAGCGGATGCGCCCTTCCGCTGAGCTTCCCACAGCAGCCGCTCTTGCGCCCACGCTGCAAGTACTTGCAGCGTGTTCTGGACATTGGGCCACACACAGGCGCGGCTCAGGAGCCGGCTTCGTTTTCGAGATGAGCCAGGCGTGAGGCGTCCCACAGCTGGATGCCTCGCGCCAGGGCGAAGCTCTGCGCTTCGCGCGTGAAGCCGCCGGGGCACGCCACGATGCCCTGAGCACCGCGCTGGTTCGAGGGCAGCACTCCGTTGAGAGCACGCACCGCTTCGACACCCAGCGGGCGGCTCCAATCCTTGCACTGCACAAACAAGCGCACGCGCGCGCCGACTTCGTCGCTCTTGTGAGCCACCAAGTCCACGCCTCCATCGCGCCCGGCTCCAAAAGCCGCGTCGCCCGTCGTCTCGACGCGGTAGCCCTGGCGCTCCAGCAGCCGCGCCACTCGCTTTTCCAGAGCCACGCCCGCCAACTCAGATTGAGCCGACTCGGATTGGGCATTGTCGCTCGCCTCCTCTTGAGCCGTGTCCTGAGCTAAGGAAGGAGGCAAGCTCGCCAGAGCGCGCCAATGGTCTGGGCCCAGCAGCTGCGACAGGTCGAGCGAAGAAGCATCCACCAGACGCGCGAAGTCCTGGCTTTTGCGAGCCAGGATCTCGTCCACGCGCTCCTCGATGGTGTGAGCCGAGACGTAGCTGTAGACCTGAACCGGGCTCGCCTGCCCCAGGCGGTGGGCACGCGCCTCGGCCTGCTCCTCGGTGGCTGGGTTCCACCAGCGGTCGAAGTGGAACACGTAAGAGGCGCCCTGCAGGTTCAGCCCCTGCCCGCCGGCCTGCAGAGAGAGAATCAGCACGCGGCGGCTCGGGTCGCGGCGGAAGAGCTCCAGAACGCGGTCGCGCTGGCCCAGGCTCATGCTCCCGGTGTATTGCAGGGGCTCGAAGCGCTCCAGCCTCTTCGCCAAACGTGCCGCTCCAGACTCGCCGGTGTACTGCGTGAAGATCAGAGCCTTGTGGTTCGAGGCGGCGATCTCCTCCAAGCGCGCGGCCAGGTCGTCGGCTTTGGACGAGGCTCCGCTGGCGGGATCGAAGTTGCAGATTTGCTTCAGGCGCGACAATAAAGCCAGCACGTGCTCCATCGGCGCGGGCGAAGGCGAGGGCCGAGCCTCGCTCAAAGCGGCGGTGCCCTCGCCCGCAGCCTGATCGTAAGCGAGGCGCTGAGCTGGGGAGAGTGGCAGGAGCAGGCGCGTCTGGGTCTTGGGCGGCAGTTGATCAAGTACTTCGGCCTTGCGCCGTCGCAGCTGCAGCTCGCCCAGGGCCGCTCGCAGCGCGGGCTCCGACTTGGCCGCCAGGCTCAGCGAACGTGGCACCGAGGCGCCGCGCACCCAGCCCAAGATCGAGACGATGTCCTCGACTCGATTTTCCAGGGGCGTGCCCGAGAGCGCCCATGAGCGCACTCTCGGAAGGCGGGCGCAGGCGCGGGCCAGCTCCGTGCTCGGGTTGCGGATGCGCTGCGCCTCGTCCAGCACAACCACGCCCCACTCCTCGCGCAGAGGCCCGCTGGAGGCGCCGCTCAGAGCGTCCGCGCGCAAGGTCTCGTAGGAGGTCAAGGTGACGTGAGCGCGGTATTGCCACTGCCACAGCCGCTCCTCGGAGCTGCCGCGCACTGCCATTATGCGCAGCTCGGGCGCCCACAAAGCCAGCTCGCCGCGCCACTGATCCAGCAGGCTGGCCGGGACGACGACCAGGGCGCGCTCGATCTCGCGGCGGTGCAGCAGCAGGCGCAGAGCCGCGATGGCCTGAACACCCTTGCCCAGCCCCATCTCATCGCCCAGCAGCAGGTGCTCCGAGTGCAGCAGGGCGCGCACACCGTCGCGCTGGTAGGCATACAGCACGCTCGGCCACTGCAGAGGCCCCTGAGCGCGCAGCAGAGCTTCGGGCGGCGGCTGCAAGGCGACAGCCAGGCGCCGCGCCAGCAGCACAAACCGGTCTGCCGCAGCCGGCTGCGCCGCCATCGCCCGTGGCGCAGCCGCCGCGAGCGCGTTGAACGGAGCCGCCTCAAGTACTTGGGGCGGCGTTTGGAAAGCCTCAAAGCGACGTGCCCAGCCTCCGGGCGCAGAATCGAAGAGCAGAGGGCGCAAGTCAACCGAGCGCGCCTTCCACCTCTTGACCAGGCCAACACGCGCGCCCGCAGTGCCAATGGCCAACCCTCCGTGGCGACAATCGTGGCTCATGGCACTTGAGTCGTAGGGCGCCGTGTCTCGTCGCGCGCCCTCTTCGCGCAGAGCAGAAGGCAGGCGCAGCAAAGTGGCGGGAGGATCGTGGGGCAGTTCCTCGAAGCCGCGCGGCCACAGCGAGCGGGAGACGGGAGCAGAGCGAAACCAGGCGCGCGTAAGCATAAGAAGAAGAAGCGGAAATGGGGAGCCGCTACGAACGTCTGCCGAGTTCTTTTGGAGACAGAATAAGCCAAAGCGAGAGTCCACCCTGCAAGTACTTGCGGAAGCGCCTCGCTTTATTGCTCGCCATAAATCTCGCTTAGCCCGCGCGAGGCGCGCTCGAAGGGCTCCAGCAGCAGGCCACGTTCAGCCAGGCGCGCGAACAGCTCTTCGGCGCGCCCTTGGGGAGCCGGGCTCCAGAACACGTGCGCCTCCTCACCCGCGTTTTCGCCCGGCGCGATGCTCTGCTGCTGCTCGGCTCCGGCGTAGCCAACGGCCTCCTGCGGGGTGGCGATGCGCCCCACGGGAACCTCCAGCTCGATCTGGCCGCCCGTTCCCAGCAGGTGCGGCGGTATCGCTGAGGCGCGGCACAGCAGCAGCATGGGCGAGAGCGTGGCCGCACCAAAAAGTGTCAGGGCCAGGCGGCGCACGGCGGCCCGCTCACGGTCGGCGGCGCGCCACAGCACGCCCGAAAACAGCTCGATGCGGTTGTAGACGAACTCCAGAGGCTCGCCTCGCGCGTTGAGGAACAGCAGCGCGCCCAGCCACTCGGACTCGCTCTGCTGAGCCACGTGCAGAAACAGCGCGGGGCCCAGTTCCTCGACCTCCTCGGCATCATGAAAAGCAATCGGCATCTTGTTCTTACGAATCGCTGTGTCTGAAGTCGCGTTTGTGCGGAGCCTCCGTGATAAGGTCGCATGGCCATGCGCCCCTACAAGAACTCCTCGCACTCAAGAACCTCACCAAAAACTCCACGACCCCTCAAGTACTTGCACCGCCTCAAATCTTCTGCGCCGCTATGATGAGCGCGGTTCAGAAGGTGACGATGGGCGTGTCGGCGTCTTCGTGCTGCTCGGCTGGCGCGGTCTGCATATCGGTGTCCTCCTCATAGGACATCGCGACTGGCTCGGCCACCACATCCGCCTCGTGGTCATACAAGCGGCGCAGGTCCCAGGCGTTGATCCACGAGCGCACATACTGCCGCATTCCTGTACTCGCCGCATACTCGCGGCGGCTGATCTCGGGCGCGCGCCAATCATAAGCCTGCGAGTACAGCGCGCGCACCTGCTCATACACCGCCTCGACCTGGGCGCGAGACGGAGAGCGCAAGTTGATTCCCTTGCCCCGAATGGCCTTCATGCCCGCCTCGGCCAGGGCGATAATGGCTTCGTCACCCGTTCCCACCAGGCGGGCCGGGATGTTGGCCTGGTCGTTCTTGCGGCCCAGCAGAACTTGGCCTGTGTAGTCCTTGGTGATGGTGAAGACCGCGGCCAGGCCAGGCAGCGCCGGGCCCCTGGCCAGGCCGAGCAGCTGGGCCAGATGAGCGTAGGAGCGCCCGCGCTGGCGCAGCGAGTACTTGGAGACCATCTCGGTCTCGTCCAGCAGCACGATCCAGCCCGCGTAGCCCGCCGAGCGGAAGAAGCGCGCCAGAAACGCAAACCACAGCAACGGCGTCATCTTGTGGTCTCGCGACACGGTGTAAGTGCGCGGCTCGCCCAGGTCGCGCAGCGCGGCCTTCAGCTCAGGGACGGGCATTGGAGCGCCAGCCCACTCCTCGGCCACGCGCTTGCGCATCTCCGGGTCGCCGGACTTCTCGAAGAGCGTGAGCGTCGCGGCCAGGCGCGGCTCCAAGTCCTGGTTCGAGCGAGTCCAGTCCAGCAGCTCGCCGAAACCCTGGGCGCTCTCGGTGTGATAGGAGTGCGCGATCTCTTCCAGGGCGGGCCCGATCTTGTCGGGCGCCACAGCCGAGGAAACGCAGGCGCGGTACAGCTTGGCCGCATCGTGCAGCGGCGTCTCCTTGTTCAAGACGACCGTCGAGCACACGAAGCGGTGCTCCAGGGCCAGGTGCCCGAAGTGCTCCAGCCAGTGCGACTTGCCCGTCCCGAAGTCGCCTTCGAGCAAGAGGCCTGTGGGCGACTGCCCGCTGTCCCAGGACAGAGCGGCGGCTTCGAGCAGGGCCTCGAACTTCTCATCCACGTCACTCTGCAGCGGCGGCAGATGGCGCACCGCGTCCCGGTTGGGCACGCCCGCGCGCAAAGCCTCAATCGCGCGCCGCCTCTCGACAATCGCCTTGTCCACAACAGCCTCCGTTTCACCCCAAGTACTTGCACCGCTCTTCACACCACGCCTGCGACCGGGCCCGCAGCCTCGCCTTGAACGCCGGGCGAGTCCAGCCGCACCATGGCATCCAGCCGCACCATGGCGTTGAGCGGATTGTCGCGTGTGCGGTCGTGCACCTCGTCCACGATGCGCATCTTGAGGGCGGTGTAGTTGTCCACGCTGCGCTTGGGATCATCCAGCAGGCCCGCACTCGCCAACGCCACGATCAGCAGGTGCGAGGCCTCGTCGGTGTCGTCGATGAAGCCGCGCAACACCTCGTAAGCGTCCAGCAGAGCCGCCCGCGTGTAGCGCAGGCCCGGCTCGGGAGCGGGCTCACCTGGAGTACCCGGAGCACTCGAAGTACTTGCAGGCGCGCTCGGAGCGACAACGGCGTTGAGATCAAGCAGCAGCACCAGGCCCGGCGCGCCCGCCTCGTGCAGCCAGCGCGACAGTGAGACGAGCATCAGGCGCGCGTTGTGGCGCCCGATGCGCCCGTAGATCTGCACCTTCTTGAGCGCGGCCAAGGGAGCCCGCTCGCCACGCAGCCAGCGCACGATGACTTCCGAATCGGTGGGCGAGACGTTTTGCGGGTTGACCAGGCCCCAGCACAGCATCGCCATCGCGGTGCGGAACTCGCGGCTCAGGGCGTAGTTGCGCAGCACCATGTTCTCGATCAGGCGATTGACTTCGTTGAGCAGGTCGCGCCGGTGACGCCCGTTCGCCTGCGCTACGGCTTCCAGATCGTGCATCTGAGCTGGGTCGGACTGGATGCCGTTGCCCGTCAGCAGAATCGACAGCCGCCACCGCGCCACGGCGTCCCAGTCCACCTGGCGAGCCACGGCGAAGAAGAGCTGATCGACCATGTGCACGCGGGTGCGAGCCGCGTCCACGCGCGCGAACGCGTAGCCTCTGGCCCGGGCCTCGGCTTCAACCGACTGCGCCACGGCGGGAAGATCTTCCGGCGCGGCGACTGCGATCTTGACCGCGGCGCCTCCGCCCTCGATAAAGCCGTCCAGGTACTCGCGCCTCAGCAGGCCGGCCCACTCGCTCAGCTCAACGCTCATCCGTTCTCCTAAGCCGTGGGCGGCGTGAATTTGATGGCGGCGTACTGCTTCTCGTAGCCGTCGCGGGTCACGAAGAAGAGGATCTTGGCGCTGCGCTCACGGCTCACCGTGCTCGCGGGCAGGCTGAAGCGGAAGCCCTTTCTGGTTTCCTCGATGCCGCTGGCGTCCAGCATATAGACATCGCGCGTGAAGTCGAGCAGCGTGTAGCTGCCGCCCGAGCCTGGCAGCAGCGTCAGCACTTCGTAGATCGCGGTGAGAGGGAGGTCGATGTAATCTTCCAGATCGCGTTGCGCTCGCAGCAGTTCGTAGACGCTCAGCAGCGTTTCCAGGAACTTCTCGGGCCGCGCCTGGGGCTCGCGGCTCTGCAGCCTGGCCAGCCGAGCGGCCAGAACCGGCGGGCGCAAGTTGGCTTCGAGCGCCTTGTCGATGCGCACCGCAGCCAGCTCCGGCTCGGCTCGCACCAGTACGGGGTAGCAGAAGATCACGCCGTCTCGCTCACGCAGCCTGGCTCCGGCTTTGCCTGCGGCCTCGGTGAGTTCGGAGAGAAAATCGCCGTTGCTGAGGTAGGCGCGGGCATCGAATTCGAGCGGCCCGCAAGCCTCGGCTCGTTCGGAAACGGACTGCGCTGCGGCCCGCGCACTCTGGCGCAGCTTCTCGATGTCGCGCAAATTGCCCATCGACACGGCCTTCTGCAGCTTCTGTAGGGCCGCGACCTGCTTCTTGGCAGCGTCCAGCCAGGCCGCTACGGGGCCTTCATAGTCTCCCAGCGCCGAATCTAACTTCACGTCGCTCTCCCACAAGTACTTGAAGGTGTCTGACTTGGCGCCGTAGTATGGCACGATCGCCCACTTCAAGTCCCCGCCACCTTGAGCCGGATCTCGGGACTCGCTTTCGCTCAAGAGCTCGCTCTGGCCACCGGAGAGGCACACGATTGCAGCCTGCCCAGAGCGTATGACCGTGGAGCCCAGCAGCTTCAAGTACTTGAGGGATCGCGGAGCATCAGAGGATTTCAAACAGCAAACGGCGCACGCACCTGTGGCATCAGATATGTGCGCTGCTGCTTTCAACCTCAACTTTAGGCCCGGCTCAAGCCGCTTCAGCGCCCTCGGAGGAGCGACAGGGGTGCGAGGAGCCCCAAAGCGTCCGTAAGCCTGAAGCCATGCTTGCGAGAGGGGATGAACAGCACGTCCTCGGGCTGCAGCGTGGTGCCCGGCGTGACGCCCGCTGCTGTGTTATTGCTTTGCAGCATCTCCTGCAGGTTGATAGGGATGGCCAGTTGCTGGCCGTTGACGGTGCGGATGATGTGCGCCTGGCGCAGGTCCGCGCCGCCGTCACCCGATCCGCTGGGCCCGCCGGCCAGAGCCAGGGCCTTGAACACGGTAGCGTCCGTAGGCAAATCCGGGAACGGGTAGTAGCCGGGCCGCACGACCTGGCCGATGACCCCGAAGCGAGCCTGGTTCTGCGGCACGAACAGCACATCGCCCGCCTGGAAGCGGAAGTTGGTCGTGGCCTCATCCGCCTGGCCCGTCACCAGAAGGCGTTGGAGATCTACGGGCAGATTCCGGCCATGGCGCTGCACGTAGGCTTTGCTCAAGGCCGCGCCTGGCGTGACGCTGCCAGCCTGCACGATCAGCGAGGCCAAGGAGAGGTTCTCGTTCAGGTCGTAGGCTCCGGGCTTGGCTACCATGCCGATAACGTTCACCTGCGAGCTGACGTTGGGGATGATCAAAACGTCGTCGCGCTGCAGCTTGAAGCCCGAGACGGCCTCGTTGCTCTTGCCCTGAACCAGAACCGAATACAAGTCCACGGGAAGCTGCTTGCCATCGCGCAGCACGTAGGCTTTGCTCAAGGCCGTCCCGGACGAAGGCACGCCGGCTTCCGAAACCAGATCCATCAGGCTCATGTTGTCGGTCAGGGGAAAGGAACCGGCCTTGGCCATCTGGCCGATGGCGCGCACCTGAGCCGTCTTCTTGGGTACGAAGAGCACGTCGTCCGCCTGGATCGAAACCGTGTCGGGCGCTTCGCCCTTGCTGATAGCCTCCAGATCGACCACCGTGCTCGTGCTCTGGCCGTTCTTCGTGCGCGTGATGGTGGCCGCGCGCCCGTCAGCATCCGGCATGAGCCCGCCGGCGCCGGCAAGTACTTTGAGCAGCGTGGCGTCGCCTGGACGCTCGGGCAGAGGGTAATAGGCGGGCCGCACGACCTGGCCCACGATGCCGTAGCGAGCCTGGTTCTCGGGCAGCATCAGCACATCGCCGATCTGGAAGCGGAACGAAGAAGCGGCCGGGTTCAAACCCTCCGCCGTGTCCAGGCCCGATAGATCCAGAGGAATGGGCACGCCCTTGCGCAGCACCTGAGCCTGCTTGAGCGCGGCTCCCGGCACGACTCCCCCAGCCTGAGCCAACAGAGAAGCCAGCGACAAGCCATCGGAAAGCTCGTAGGCGCCGGGCTTGGCCACTTGGCCTGTGACCGTGACCTGGTTGGGCACACGGCTCTCGTCCAGCACGATCAGGTCATCCGGCTGCAGCACCATGTTGGCCGCGCTGTTGGGATGAGCCAGAGCCCCGGCCACATCCAGAGGCTTCACTCCACCCGAGCGCACGATGCGGCCCAGGACGCGCTCGGGCTTGACGCTTAGGCCTCCTGCGGCGGCGATGGCATCTACCACGTGCCAGCCTGCGCCCATGGTGTAGGCCGAGCCAGGGGACTTAACCGCGCCGATGACACGCACCTGGCGCACCACGGGCTTGGCTTCCTTGACCTCGACCTCGACCTCGACGTTGTTGAGCGTGCGCTCCAGGGCCACCTGCAAGTCGTGGGCGAGAGCGGAGGGAGCCCGTCCCACGGCCTGGATTTCTCCGGCGCGCACAAAGGAAATCTTGCCGTCTGGCCGCACCGTGACCGTGTTGTTCAGGTCCGCGTGGCTGCGCACCCGAATTTCGAGCACGTCGCCTGGATTAATTAAATACTCGCCGCGCGCGGCCTTGGCCGGAGCTTTGGCCCCAGGTTGAGCCAGAGCCTTACGAGCGGGCGCGCTCTTGGCGGGCGCGGTGCACTGAGCGCCCAGCAAAGCAGCGGTCGCCAGCAGCGACCAGCGCAGGTGTGGTTTCTTGAACAGCATCTTCGACATAATTTGATTTCCCAACAGCCGTCATCCACCTCAAGTACTTGCAGCGATGACGGCTCTTTGTGCTCTTAGCGTGGCCTGGCCGGAGCGTTCCGGCGCGGCACTTAGCCGCAGGCACTTCGAGCTGGTTCTAAATAAATACTTCTCTAAGCGCCTCGGCTGCTGGCTTCGGGCTCAACAGAAGCCGAAGCGGCAGTCGAGCCGTTGGCAGCCGAGCCATTGGACGATCCACTGGACGACCCACCGTGCGGGCGTGAGGAGCGAGAATCGTCTTCGTAGTAGCCGTAGTAGGAGTTGCGGCCCGTCTTCTCGTCGATCTTGTTGAGCACGATGCCGATCACGTTGGCGCGCGCCTGCTGCAGCAGCTCGAACGAGCGCAGCACAGACGAGCGCGGCACCCGGCCCAGCTGCATCACATACAGCACGGCATCGACCTTGGAGGCCAGCACCTGAGCATCAGCCGTAGCCAGCAGGGGCGGGCTGTCGAAGATGATCATGTCCGCCTGCTCGCCGAGCTTATCCATCACGCCTTCCATGGTCGGCGAGTTGAGCAGCTCGACCGGGTTGGGAGGCAGCACGCCCGCCGTCAGCAGGCGCAGGCCAGGCACGCTGGTCTCGCGCAGGCAGGCATCCAGCTGCGCCTGGCCCACCAGGATGTTGGTCAGGCCCGGCTGCAGCGGCACCTCGAAGGCCTCGTGCACGCGCGGGCGGTGCAAGTCGGCGTCGATCAAAATCACGCGCCTTCCATCCATGGCCATGGCCACGGCCAGGTTCGAGGCCGTGTAGCTCTTGCCCTCCTGAGGCACCGATGAGGTGATGAGCAAGGTGTGGTGCGGGTGATCCACCGAGGTGAACTGCACGTTCGAGCGCAGCACGCGGAACTTTTCCAGCACGCTGCGGCTGTAGCCGCTCGCTCCTCTCAGGTCGATGGAGGGAGGAAGATTCGGGTCCAGGTGCCCATTGGCCTCAGCTCCAGGCCCCACGCCATTGGCCGCCAGCTGAGGCATCTTAGCCTTGGCCAGAGCAGCGCTAACGAGCGAGACCTGCGAGGTCATGAGGGGGAAGTGGCCCAAGATCGGCGTGCCCAGCAGGCGGCGCGCCTCGTCCTCGTCGTGGATGTGGTCGTCCAGCGATTCCTGCAGCATGGCCGCGCCGCATCCCAGCAGCAACCCCAGGGCCACGGCCAGAATCAGGTTGCGGCTCAGGCTGGGCGAGATCTTGGTCGCCGGGCTGGCCGCTTCGATGGTGCTGATGGGATCATCGGAAGATTCCAAGGCCTTCTTGCGCAGGCTGAGATCATTCACGCTCGCGGCCAGAGACTCGCGGGCTCCCGTGCTCGAAGCCAGGTCGCGCTGCAACCCGGCCTGCTCCAGCTCGATCGAGTTGTAGCGCCCCAAGCTGCTGCCCAGAGCACCCGCCCGCTTCCTGGCCTCAGCCAGATCCGCTTCAGCCGCGCTCAAAGAGGCGCGCGTGTCCGCGATCTTGGTTTCGTAGCCAGCTACAGCGGGGTTGGCGGCTCGCGAACGCGTGGTCAGAGTGGTCGGCGTGCGGTTCAGGCGATCCTGCAGGGCATTGATCTGCTTATCCAGGCGCACGATTTCGGGCTGGCCCTCCTTGTATTGGAACAGCAGGTCTCTGCGTTGCAGCCTGAGATCTTCCAGCCGTTGCTGCAGTACTTGCAGCTCCGCAGTGTTGGAGGTTGTGGTTGAGCTTTCGATTTCGTTCGGGATCGAGCGCCTCACGTCCTGCAGGGCCTTGAGCTGCGCGCTGAGCGAGGCTACGTTCTGCTCGGCCTTGTCCAGATCGCTACGCGCGGAGGCGGCAGCCGTGATCTCGCCTGTCTTCTGGGCCGTGAGGTCCACCAGTCCGGCCCGCTGCTTGAACTTGCTCAGCTTGGCTTCGGTCTCGTTGAGTTTGCGGGTTTCTTCCTGCAGGCGCTGCTGAGCGAAGTCCAGAGATGAGGTGACAGAGCGCAAGCGGTCGTTGCGCAGATCACTCAGATAGACCTTGGGCAATGCATCGATGAACCCGAAAGCCGCTTGCGCGGAGGTCGAGGTTCCGCTGGCCTCGATCACGTCCGTGTCGCGCACGCGCCTGACATCCAGATCCACCGTGCCGGGCCCGAGCCCAGCCTGCTGGAATACACGATTGGTTAAGGAAGATGAGCGCAGGATCTCGACCTGCGTATCGGCATCGTGCCCTGCCGATGGGGTCAGGATGCCTTGCAGCGGATTGGCGCTGTTGGTGATGCTCACGCTGGAACTTTTGCCCTGCACCAGCATCCGTGCGGTTGAGCGGTACAGGGGCTTGGTCATCAGCGTCAAGACAAAGCCCAAGGCCGCCACGACCACCAGGGTCTGCAGCGCGATGGCCCGACGACGCCGCAGCACGTCGAGCAGGTCGCGCAAAGAAGGCGCCTGCTCCGAGTCCGCCTCCTCGTGCAGCGCGTAAGTTGTGTGTGTCGCCGTAGGAGCGGCAGTTATTTCCTGGTCGCGTTTTGACCCCAGTTGTCTCATAATCAGTATCAGTTCTGTTCCCCGTTATTCCCCACGGAGTTCTTCTAAAAGATCCCACCTGGGCTCAGCCGCTTGCCTATCCGGCTACCTCAAGACCTTTGCCAGATGTGAGCAGGCACAGTCATTTCGCTTTCCATTTTGTCACAAACATGGCTGAATTTGCATCAAACGAGCCAATAAAGTTTCACCAAAGCCTGCAAAAGAGTCAAAAGCCACGAACATTGGGGTGCGGCACAGCTGGAGCAAGGGGGGGGGCGCGATCAGAGCGCGCTGCGACGGTTTAGGTGCGGCGGAACCAGCGGCTCAGCAGCGAAGGGGCCGGGGGAGGTTGGCGCGGCACCATTGTGATCGGCTCGCCCTGCGCCAGGCGCCTCGGGTTCTCTACAAGTACTTGGCGCGCGTCTTCTTGGCCCAGCAGCGCTTCGACCTGAGCACAGGCCTGCTCCAGCACAACGCCCTGAGCCGAGTGGGCATCGGAGGCCACAAAAGCCGCGAGCCCTTCGCGCAGCAGGACGCGGGCCGTCACGGAGGTGGCTCCGTGCGAGGAGAGCAAGCTGGGAGCCGAGATCTGCAGCAGCACGCCGCGCCCGGCCAGGGCGCGCGCGATGGACAGGTCGCGCTGGATGTCGGCGTAGCGCTCGGGGTGCGCCAGGATCGGCGTCACCTGCTCCAGCGCGATCTGAAACAGCAAGGCGTCCACTTCGGGCGTCCAGGGCGCGTGCGGCCCCATCTCAGCCAGCATGTAGCGCGTCCGGCTCGACTCGCTGGGGTCATGGGAAGCAGCAGAACCCAGGCACAACCAGGGCTCATCGCGCAGGCGCTCGGGCAGGCCAGGCGAGAGCAGCACCTCGGCTCCCGCGATCAACTCCACCCCCAGCCCGGCTTGGCGCACCTGCCCTTGCAGCTCTTGGACGGCGAGCTCGATTCCACGCGCCTGACGTTCGGGCCGAGCCACTTCCTCGCGATCCACGTGCGGAGTCACGAAGATGGTGCCCACTCCACTCTGCTCCAGCCGAGCCGCCAGCAGCAGCGAATCGGGCAGCGAGGGCGGCCCATCGTCCCACGCCGGAAGCAAGTGGCAGTGGATGTCGGCGAAAAGCGAAAGAGGCATAGCACAGACGAGGCTCGCAGCTGTTGGCCACCGCGGATCAGAGGAGGAGGCTGCAAGTACTTGTACGTGTGCCAGCCCCGCACCACGAGAGGTTGAGATTAGCACAGTGCGCCTCTCTCATGCCGCATGCCAATGGTTGAAGAAGGATGAATAGGCGTGTTGAGCCCACTGCGCCCGTCCCGCGGGAAACGAGAGGAAATCAGCTATTGGCTATCTACATGCCAAGTGATCTACTTAGTGCTGTCACCAGCCAAAAGTTTCTCTCAGATGGCCCTCGGAACTTGTATAACCCAAGGCTTTAGGTTATAATGTATCGTGTCTGGAGAAGCAGGGATGCCCACAGTTCACCGAGAGAAGGGATTCCGCATCGCCATCAACACGCACGACCACGAGCCAATGCACGTTCACGGGGTCAAGGGCGATGGGGTCGTCATCATCAACCTGGCCACCCTGACGGTGCGGGATGTTCGGAGGTTGAAGCCCGCAGAGGTTCGGGACGCGATGGAGATAGTGGCCCGCGAGAAGGACAACCTGATTGCGCCCTGGCAGCAGATCCGGCCCATCCCGTGAGGGATGGGGCCTTTATAGAAAAGCGGCGTAAAACCTCCCGCTTCAGCGGGGGGATATAAGCCGCGTTGAACGAAGTTCAACTTGATGTTAGGGTTGCACGGCTTCCCTAAATAGGCGATCATCAAGAGGTGCAAATCTACGAGTTCAAGTTGCAAGGCCAGCCTTCTCAGTTCCAAGCGATTGAGGAGGCCATTCGCACGGTTCAATTCGTGCGGAACAAGTGCCTGCGCTTCTGGATTGACGGCGAAAAGGTCAAGCCCTACGATTTGAACAAGTATTGCGCGGTGCTGGCGCAAGAGTTTGAGTTTGCCCGCAAGCTGAACTCCCAGGCGCGTCAGGCCGCAGCAGAGCGGGCGGCATTTGCCATCAAGCGGTTCTACGACAGCTGCAAGACCGAGAAAGCCAAGAAGGGCTATCCGCAGTTTCAGAAAGAGTGTCGCAGCGTCGAATACAAAACAACGGGCTGGAAGCTCTCGGATGACCGCAAGCGCATCACGTTCACAGACGGCTTGGGCATCGGCACCTTGAAGATGGTGGGGACACGAGACTTGAACTGGTTCGACTTGAAGCAGTTCAAGCGCGTTCGTATTTTGAAGCAAGCGGACGGATTCTATGTGCAGTTTTGCATTGAGGCCCAACGACGCGAAGTCGTGGAACCGTCGGGCGTAGCGCTTGGCATCGACGTTGGGCTTTTGCATTTCACCACCGACAGCGCAGGCCGAACCGTGGAAGCGCCGAAGTTTCTGCGCCAGGCCCAGAAGAAGTTGAAGCGGCTGCATCGCCGTGTTTCTCGCAAGAAGAAAGGTTCGGCCAATCGGCGCAAGGCGCGGAACGTCCTGGGGCGGGGCTATTTGAAAGTTTCGAGGCAGCGTAAAGACTTCGTGGTGAAGGCCGCGCGGTGCGTTCTCATGTCCA